>Ga0180435_10000258_pt1 | contig 54666 bp, 57 predicted proteins | sample SS_ome_3_FD_132467 | JGI IMG/M metagenome (GOLD analysis project Ga0180435, IMG submission 132467) | Hypersaline lake sediment archaeal communities from the Salton Sea, California, USA - SS_3_S_1 metaG | ecosystem: Environmental > Aquatic > Non-marine Saline and Alkaline > Hypersaline >... | reverse complement strand
TATTTTTATATCAAAAATCTGTTCTTTCTTTAGGAGGCCTTATGCATGAGTTTGGGCGCGGACGTTGCTGATCATATCTCCGCACCAGGCTTGTTAAAAAACTCCCCGAGTGCTCAATTAAATGAAATGGCGATTAAAAAATATCCATAGGGGAGAAAGGGGCGATACATGGCAGACACATTCAAAATCGGTATCAGCAGCTGTATCCTGGGAAACGCCGTCCGTTGGAATGCCGGGCACAAGCTTGACAAATATCTAACCCACACGCTGGGGCAATTTGTTACTTTCGTTCCAGTCTGCCCTGAAGTGGAGGCCGGCTTTGGGGTCCCCCGGGAGTCTCTTCGTCTGGTTGGCGATCCGGACAATCCCCGATTGATTACCTTCAAAAGTAAAACCGACCGGACGGACGAAATGACCCGCTGGGCCGAAAAACGGATCAAAGAACTCTCGGCTGAAAATTTATGCGGCTTCATCTTTAAAAGTGATTCCCCCAGCAGCGGCATGATCCGGGTAAAAGTATACAACGACAAAGGCATGCCCCGCAAAGTCGGTGTCGGCATGTTTGCCCGCGCCTTTATGGAACAATTCCCCCTCATTCCGGTTGAGGATGACGGCCGCCTGCATAATCCGGCCATACGTGAAAATTTTATCGAACGTATCTTTACGCTTAAACGCTGGCGGGATAGTGTCGCCAACTCCCGTAAAATGGGCAACCTGGTGAGCTTTCATACCCGCAACAAGCTGCTGCTCCTGTCTCACAGCCAAAAACACTATCGTCTGATGGGAAAACTGGTGGCCGAAGGCAAACAATATCCGCCCAAGGAGCGCAACGACCGGTACGTGCAGCTATTGATGGAAGCATTGAACCTCAAAACAACTGTTAAAAAAAACCTGAATGTCCTCCAGCATTTAATGGGATATTTTAAAAAACAGCTCAGCAGTGATGAAAAACAGGAACTACTGGAAGTATTCGAGCAATACCGCCGGGAACTTGTGCCCCTGATCGTACCGATAACATTAATCAATCACTACGTACGTAAATATGACCAATCCTATTTGAAACAGCAGACATATTTGAATCCACATCCGCTGGAGTTGAAATTGCGAACGCATGTTTAGGCAGCTGCGTTTCAGGTTTCGAATTTGCCGAGTGGGTTGCGGACCAGACGTGGAGCCTTGAACATCCGAACAGCCTTCAGCCTGAAATGCGAACAGGCTAGGGTGCAGTCAACCGTCTGACACATGTTTCGCCAATTCTGCCACAAAAATCAATTACGAAATTTAAGGGCAAATAATAATGATACGATCCATTATAAAAAGTACGGCTCGATATGTCCCCGAAAGAGTTGTTAAAAATCAAGAACTCAGTGAATTGATGCAAACGTCGAATGAGTGGATTGTGCAACGTACGGGCATCGAAGCCCGCTATTGGGTCCCTGAAGACGACGATGTGGGCACATCCGATCTGGCCTATGAGGCCGCGCAGGTTGCCCTGAAGAAAGCCGGCTGGAAGCCCAAGGACTTGGATTTAATTGTATTTGCCACCATGACCCCCGATGTCAATATCCCCGGATCGGGACCCTTTTTGCAACATCGATTGGGGGCTAAAAATGTCCCCGCACTCGATATCCGCCAGCAGTGCACCGGTTTTTTGCATGGGATGGAACTGTGCGATGCCTACATCCGCAGCGAAAAAGCCCAAAAAATTTTGCTTGTGGGTGCCGAGTATCAAAGCCGGTACCTGGAGTTGACCACCGAAAATCGTGACACTGCCGTTATCTTTGCAGACGGTGCCGGTGCGATATGCATACAAGCGCTTGAAACAGAACAGGAAATCGGCATAATCACATCCATGCTGCATGCCAACGGCAAATATGCCAATGCTTTGCGTGCGGGATTACCGGCCAGAAAATCAGGCAAAGCCATCGACCCAAGGGTGATACAAAACCAAGAACATTTTCCTTATATGGATGGAAAGGCTGTGTTTAAATTGGCTGTTACATTATTACCCCAGGTTGCCAAGGAACTATTAGCCAAGGCAAATATGGAGATGCGTGATGTGGATTTGGTTATTCCCCATCAAGCCAATTTACGGATCAATGAGGCATTTCGGGAACGAATGAACATCGCCCCGGAAAAAATCTATAACAATATCCAACGCTACGGTAATACCACCGCAGCCACCATTCCGATTGCACTGGACGAAATAATGGAACAAAACCGACTGAAATCCAAGGACACCATCCTGTTCATCGGCTTGGGAGCCGGGCTGACCTGGGGCGGGGTGATCTATACGCTGCCCTAAAATTGAACATGTCTAAAAAAAGAGGAACTGGAACCTTGTCCAGCCGAATGTGAATGCGATTATATCCTTGATATCATTCAGATTTTCAAGCGATCGGAGCAAATCAAATTTGCTTGATATTTAGCCAGACATCAACAATAAGCAATGAGCTATTAGCAGCTTATGGCTCAATGCGTACACCTTATGGCTATAAAATTCCGCGAACCCCTAATTAATAGTTTTAACCTATCATAAAACCTCTATTTCTACCTCGTTGACGTCTTCGCATCCGTACATACATTATATTCAACATAAACAGACAAACAAAGGAAATGGAGGTGCTACCATGGCAGATACACAAGATTATACAGAAAATGAAAAAGAAAGAGACGAAGGACATGTCGATACCCGCGAAAAAAACTTCGAGTGTGAGGATAAAGACCCTAATCTGGGATGTGACATGGGAATCGATGTGGCCGGCTAAATCCAACAATGAAATGACCGTAAACTTACGAGAATAAAGAAACAAGGCAGAGTAAATAAACTCTGCCTTGTTTTTTTGGTTCTTGCGGTTTAAGCCTACTTGGATTGCTGCGGTGGTCATAAGGAAACAATGAACAATGGACATGGCGTTCTTCCTTTTTTAAATGGGGTAAGATCAAAGTGATTCCACATTCGATGGTGGATGGTGGACGTTCGGTGTTCGATGTTGATCATCTATCACTTTCGAACTCCTTATATTGCCATTGGGTTGACCTGAAGGCGGCCATGTGTTCTTGGATATGATCATTATATATGATAGGAAATTGGCAATGAATACAGACCCAATATTGGTAACCGGCGCAACCGGTTATGTGGGCGGGCGTTTGGTACCGGCGCTGCTTGACGCCGGTTATCAGGTGCGTGCCATGGCCCGCAATTTGGAAAAAGTGGCTTGCCGCCCCTGGGCCAGCCATCCTCATCTTGAATTGGTTCAAGGGGATGTTTTGGATCTGGCATCACTGAAGCAAGCCGCCTCGGGTTGTCACGCGGCCTACTACTTGGTCCACTCCATGATTGCCCAGAAAGAAAAGTTTGCCCAGGCCGATCGCAAGGCTGCCCAAAATATGGTCACTGCAGCGAACGCCTCGAATCTGCAACAAATTATTTATCTGGGCGGGCTGGCCAATGCTTCGGATGCGTCTCTAAGCAAGCATCTCCAGTCCCGTAATGAAGTAGCCGAGATTTTACAATCCGGATCTGTACCGACTACCGATCTGCGTACGCCCATGATTTTGGGATCCGGTAGCGCCTCTTTTGAAATCATGCGCTACCTGGTTGAACGTCTACCGGTGATGACCACGCCTCGCTGGGTACACTCGCTCAACCAACCCATTGCCATCCGCGATGTTATTGCCTACCTGATCGGATGTTTAGCGCATCCGGAGACAATCGGAAAAACGTATGACATCGGGGGGCCCGATATCCTCACCTATCGCGACTTGCTCGATATCTATGCCGAAGAAGCGGGGTTGTCCAAACGCTTTATTATCCCCGTTCCGGTGCTGACCCCGACCCTGAGTGCTTTGTGGATTCATTTAATCAGTCCGGTTCCCAAATCAATTGCCCTGCCCCTAACCGAGGGACTCACCAGTGATGCGATCTGCGCCGAAAACCGAATCAAGCAAATTATTCCTCTGGAATTATTAAGCTGTCGCCAGGCTATTCGGCTGGCACTGGATCGCATTCGCCAGGAGCAAGTGGATTCCTGCTGGATGGATGCCGGTCAATTGTTGACCCCGGAATGGGCTCATTGCGGCGATGCCTCCTGGGCCGGCGGTACGATTCTGCAGTGCGGTTATCGCGCTCGCTTTAAGGCTAGCGCTCAGGACGTTTGGCAGCCCATAAAACGCATTGGTGGGCAGTCCGGTTGGTACTTCGGAAACTGGCTGTGGCATCTACGCGGCATGATCGACCGCCTGGTGGGTGGTGTTGGAACACGCCGGGGTCGGCGCCATCCAACTGAAATCGGCGTCGGCGATGCCCTGGATTTCTGGCGGGTTCTGGAAGTTGAACCGGTCCGCAAGTTGCTGCTGGTGGCGGAAATGAAACTACCGGGTGAAGCCCTTTTGGAAATACAGATAAAGGCGGAAGCCGATGACCGATCCGAACTGATCATGTTGTCCCGGTTCTTGCCCAGAGGTTTGCTGGGCATCCTCTACTGGTATGCACTCTATCCGTTTCATCAATGGATTTTTGCCGGTATGCTAAAGGGTATCGCCAGAGAAATCACCCGGCCCATTGTCACCGGTCCCGAGCGCTTTACACCGAAAATTACTGCAGCCTGCAAATTGCCCAAAGGACAGCTGTAAGCAATCAGCGCAAAGCCAAAGCGGGTAGGGGTGCTTTAGGAAGCAGGTACAGAATACAGAAGTCAGTCACAAATGAACGTCCAACATCGAACATCGAACACTGAACATCGAATACGGTATTCTTCCTTTACATATATAGATAGGAGCGTTGCCAGGGCTGTGCGAGCATTCGAAGTTGGATGTTGGACGTTGGATGTTCGATGTTCATTTTGAGGCAAATAGGAAGGGCTGTTTTATGCCAAAATAGTGACAGCTTTTGATCAGGAATTGAATCCGAACCTTCAACAGCTGTTCTACTTCAACCATGGAGACACCGGAGCATAACCATCGGATTGGCGCTTGAAAGGTGACAAATGAACGCAAATCTCCCCATCCAACCCACACGCATACATGTTTTGAATAAAAAAGATGTTCAAAAGGGCAGTTATGTTCTTTACTGGATGCAGCAATCCCAGCGGGCCGAAACCAACCATGCCCTCGAATATGCTGTTCAAGCGGCCAACAAGCTGGGGTTGGGTGTGCTGGTGGGCTTTGGTTTGACAGATGATTACCCCGAAGCCAATCTGCGTCATTACACCTTTATGCTGGAAGGTCTGCGCGAAACCCAGGCCTCATTAGCCCGAAAGGGCATTAAAATGGTCGTTCAACAGGGTGCGCCAGCTGATATAGCCCAATCATTGGGAAAACATGCTGCTCTGATCGTGTGTGATCAAGGCTATCTGCGCCACCAGAAACAGTGGCGATCACAAGTGGCCCGCTCGGCAAACTGTCTGGTGGTTCAGGTGGAAAGCGATGTGGTGGTGCCCGTGGCCGTGGTATCCCAAAAAGCCGAATATGCCGCCCGCACCATCCGCCCCAAAATCCATCGAAACCTGGACGACTACCTCTTCCCGTTTCAAGATAGCCCGGTTAAAAAAGATTCGCTGGATCTTAAAATCAACGGCCTGAACTTAGATAACCTTGACAGCCTGATCCAAAAATTGTCCCTCGACCGCAGCATTCCACCGGTATCTATTTTTCTTCAAGGCGGCACATCCCAGGCAAAAACGAGATTCGATATTTTTTTGCGCCATCGATTTCAGAACTATGTAGCCAACCGGAATCAACCCCAAACGGATGACATTTCTCACATGAGTCCTTATCTGCATTTTGGGCAGATATCACCCTTATACCTGGCGCTGAAGGTCAGTACCGGCCCCGCAACCCTTCGGGAAGCCCAGGAATCCTATCTGGAGGAACTGATCGTCCGCCGTGAGCTGGCTATGAATTTCGTCCAGTATACGTCCAGCTATGATCGCTTTACATGCCTGCCCCAATGGGCGCAAACAACGCTCAGCGAACATAAAAACGATTTTCGCGAAGCCCTGTATACCCGTAAGCAACTGCAAAATGCCCAGACTCACGATGAATATTGGAATGCCGCCATGCGCGAGATGAAAGCCACTGGCTTTATGCACAACTACATGCGCATGTATTGGGGCAAAAAAATACTGGAATGGTGTAAGACACCCGAATACGCCTTTCGGACCACCTTGGTTCTCAATAACACCTATTTTTTGGATGGCCGTGACGCCAATTCATATACCGGTGTGGGCTGGGTATATGGATTGCATGACCGCGCCTGGTTCGAGCGGGACATCTTCGGCAAAGTCCGTTACATGGCTGCTACGGGATTGGAACGCAAATGCGATATCAAGGCCTATGTCCATAAAGTCGATGACCTGGAGTCCCAAGCTGAATCATGAATGCAAACCCGTCCATACTGCGACTCATCCTGGGAGACCAACTGAACCTAAAACACAGCTGGTTCAAGCAAACAAATGCCAATGTCGTTTATGTCATGATGGAGGTTCGCCAGGAAACCGATTATTCGGTGCATCACATTCAGAAAGTGGCCGCTTTTTTTGCGGCCATGCGATTCTTTGCCCATCGACTTACAGAACTGGGCCATCGCGTTATTTACATCCACTTGGATCAATCGGATAATCGCCAGACCATTGCAGGTAATATTCAATATCTGACTGAACAAAAGGGTTTCTCCCAGTTTGAGTATTTATTGCCGGATGAACAACGGCTCGACGACCAGTTTCGATTATTGCCCCAAACCCTGCCAATCAAATGCCGCTCTGCCGATACCGAGCACTTCCTGACTGAACGTCAGGAACTGGCCGATTTTTTTCAAGGCAAAAAACGTTTTTTGATGGAATCTTTTTATCGCTGGATGCGCAAACGCACCGATATACTCATGGACCAGGGAAAGCCCGTGGGCGGCAAGTGGAATTTTGACCAGAAAAATCGTCAGGCCTATGACCAGAAGGTATCCATTCCCCCACCCTTATTGTTTGAAAACGATGTATCTGACATCGTTGCATGCATTCAAAATAAGGGTGTCAAAACAATAGGCGCTATCCAGGCGCATCACTTGATCTGGCCGCTAACCCGTGACCAAGCATTAGAATTGTTAGATTGTTTTGTGGCCAACGCATTACCGGCATTCGGCACCTACCAGGACGCCATGCTCAGCACCAATTGGCATCTCTTCCATTCAAGATTGTCTTTTGCCCTGAATAGCAAACTGATCGACCCGCTGGAAGTCATCCAGGCCGCTGTGCAGGCCTGGGAAGCGCAAGCGTCACTGATTGAGATTCAACAAGTTGAAGGGTTTGTCCGTCAGATCTTAGGCTGGCGCGAGTACATGCGTGGCATTTATTGGGCCCTGATGCCGCAATTGGAAAACAGTAATTATTTTGCACACCAGAACGATCTCCCCGCGTATTACTGGACCGGTGACACCCGGATGAACTGCCTGCAAAAAACGATCACCCAATCGTTACAACATGCCTATGCCCACCATATCCAGCGCTTAATGGTTACCGGTAATTTCGCGTTGCTGGCAGGCATTGATCCCCAGGCTTTAGATGCGTGGTACCTGGGAATTTATATCGATGCCATTCAGTGGGTGGAGCTGCCCAATACACGCGCCATGAGCCAATTCGCCGATGGTGGCCAGGTGGCCACCAAACCGTATGTTTCCAGTGCCAGGTACATTCATGCCATGAGTGATTATTGTGGCACCTGTAGCTACGATTGGAAAATGCGCAGCGGCCATGGCAGCTGCCCATTCAACAGCCTCTATTGGGATTTTTACAACCGACACCGCGCATTATTGCAGAAAATTCCACGCGTCGCCATGATGTATCGCACCTGGGATCGGATGGATTCAAGTCAGCACAAGACGATATTAGCCCAAGCGCGTACGTATCAAAACAATCTGAATGCACTATGAAAGGAACCAACCATGCAACGAATCATAATACTCATGGTAATAACGATGGCAATATTGCTGATGGGCTGCCAAGCCGCCAAACCCATCTACACGGTTCCAAAGGTTGACCTGGACCGTTTTATGGGAGACTGGTACGTCATTGCGGCCATTCCCACATTTATCGAAAAGCAATCTTTTAATGCCGTTGAGACCTATCGCCTGGACAAGGATGGCAGCATTTTAACTACCTTCCGTTTCAATAAGGGCAGCCTGGACGGCCCCCTTAAAACATACTCACCGCGTGGATTCGTAAAAGACACCGAATCGAATGCGGTTTGGGGTATGCAGTTCATCTGGCCCTTTAAAGCTGAATATCGTATCATCTACCTAACGGATGACTATTCCCAGACCGTTATCGGCCGGTCTAAAAGAGATTACGTCTGGATCATGGCACGCACGCCCACGATACCGGATGAGGATTATCAACGCATTGTAGAATTCATAGCGAATCAGGGGTACCGGCTGGATGATCTCAGAAAAGTGCCGCATGGATAAAAAAAGCGCGGTCACACAGACCGCGCTTGAAGAATAACTGGTTCAACCCCACGTAAACGGTCGTGCGTCAGTTATCCTGGAATCGAAACCGGTGAGGCCTTGCCGATGAAGTCCATGGTTTCCTCGTATTTACCACGCATATCCACACTGCCGTTCTCAATGTCTTTTTTAACGGGGCTCCAATCCGTGGGGCACTCATGCTTCAGGGTATTCACCCGATCGGCCATTTCTTCAAGAAAAATATGCAAATCCTCGATATTCGGTAGGATTTTTTCCCTCTCGGCAGTTCCAAGTTTGTCAAAATTCCGCATGACGTCATACAACTTGGCTTTCCAGGCAGTCATTTCAGTTTCCATGCTTTTACAATAATCCTGTACGTCCATGATAAGCTCCTCTTCGCTACGGTTAAAAGTTTGTAAAAAATTGATAGATGATACCGGCTTACATACCGCCAACGGCCGGTGCCAGACCCACACGATCACCTTCTGAGAGGGCCGTATCCAGATCGACAACACTGCTGTTGACAAATGCCACCTTTATCTCTTTTTCGTCGATGCCGGCTTTTTGAACCAGATCCCGAACGGTGTTCCCGGCTTCCATTTTATAGGCAGTGCTATCACGGAAGTCACAGGTTCCCGGATCAACCAAATTTGCAAAACATTTTAGATCTACTTTCATGCTAAACTCCTTGATTTTTTATTACCCGATCACAGCTTTAATGTAACAACGCTTTATTACAATTCAATACAGGCAGTTTATGAGTTTATTAAGTGGTAAAACCTATTATAATGAATCAAATCAAGGCCCAGTCAACCGATATGTTTCAAGGGATATCAGTTCGTCACTTCAGGGCTGCTTATCGTCGTTGTCAGAATCATCTTCCGGTTCACTCAGTCTTTTTATTTCGGAACATAATCATTCAAGTTGGCATGGAACCATGCTGAGAGCCAAATTAAATTGAATTGTCGAATTACGGGCTAACCGCCGCTCCAATTCACGGCACCACCCACAAGGCCCCTTGATCGAGGGTGTTGATCAGATGCCGGGAAACACTCCCCATAAAAAAGGACTTGTCAATACCACGGCGCCCAACCACCAGTGTGCTAAAATTTCCTTTGCCGGCAAAATCGACAATTGCCTTGCCGATCCGCCGTCGACCGCTAGCGCTCTCATAGTGGATGCGGTCCTCCGCAATCCCGGCTTCTTTAAACTTTTGCATGGCCATTGAATAAAAATCGTCGATACAGGCTCTGTCACCGCGGACAACCATATCCTCAAAATCGGACGCGCCCATTTCTGTCAGATCGATCTCACAATAATTCTGGGCACTGTTGGTGACATGCAGCATTGTAATGGACGAGCCGGTGTCCCCCGCTAGCATAAAACTGACATGATCGACCATGCGCAGAGAAGATTTCGATCCATCCACGGCCAACAGAACGTCACCGGAGGGCACCTTGCCATCCACCAGCCATACGGGAATCACCTGGGATTGTTCCAAAATATCGGCGGTCACACTACCGGCATACAGTTTGGCAATGCCGGAAAGCCCGCGACGGCCGACTACGATGGCATCATACTGGTGCTGCTGAGCCGTATCGATAATATCCTTGGCGATCCCCAAATCGCGCGGCCTGGTTTGTGTTTCGATTCGATCGGCGCTTATCCCCTCGGCGAGCATTTGCTGGCGATAGCCATCCATCAACGCATGGGCAAACTGTGCATTGCGTTTGGCAATTGTGTCCAGTTGTTTTCTGGCAGATGCTTTTTTACGGGCCTCCTCTCTCAAAAACAGAGATACCATCGGCTGGATATGTAAGAGTACATAGTTCAGATTCGGTATCATGTTTGACATGGCGATGGCATAGGCCAAGGTTGATTTTGAAGGTCGCGAGTCGTCCACTGCCAATAATATCTTTTTATCCATACTTCTCCTCCTTTCCAATTGGGCGTGTTGGTCAAAACAGATTGCATGTCGCCTAAAAATCAGCGCAAGTGTTATTTTAGAATATACGCACCATCGCTATGACCGGTTTTTCGAAACTTCCGATACAACCGGCGGCATTCTTCAAAAGTTAAGCGCGATACCTGTTCAATACAAGCCAGCTCGTTTTTTAAATGCGGCATTTTTCCGCCGACTGCCAACTCATCCTGGGGACACAGGCGATTATAAACCAAAGCGCGCGCCGCCAGTAAGTTTTCAAAGGTCGGCCAGCTTAGTTGGGGATGAAAAATGTAAAGCAAGGTCAGACAATCCCCGGGACCGTACAAACGCCCTTTTAATCCGTGACGGCGTAATATGTTGTCTGCCAAAAAAACAGTTTGCATGCGTTGGGGCTCGGACATCTGCTTCTGTATCAACCCTCTCAATCCATAATGCATCAAACCGCTTTCAATAAATATGCCGGTGTTCTTTTCTACCAGCGGTACCAGGACCTGTGCCCGCAACTCATCCCGCAGCCTGAAGCGAGCCGCGTCCTGCCGGGCAAACTGTCGGACAGATTCCACCACCGCATCAAACGGTTTGGAAACAGAAATCTCGTAAAAATTTAACAGTGCCGCCGTGGTAAGCTTCTCAAGGGCGTAAACCCGCTGGCACAGGGTATTGGCTGGCAGTTTCGCCGGTGAACCACCATCTGCAAAGAATTCATGAATTGACACCAGTGTATCCAGATACGGCTCCGCCTGTAAAATTTGCTTCCCCTGTGCGGCCAGCTGTTGCATCAATTCACACATACCACGGCTGAAGATGGGATACGCAATATCCAGATTCTGTAGATATTCATCGATGCCGATTTCCTGATTCAGCATCCGACTAAATTGAGCATCCCGGGGCTCCTCCAGTACAATGGTGTTATGTCTCGCCATGGCGGCTCCCATTATGGGTACCATTTCCGGCCGGTGCATGCCCAATCCCAGGGTAACGTCTCTGCGCTCTAAATTCAATCTGTCTGATCTTGATTTTGAATGTCGATGTTGCCGGAATAACGCTCAACCACATCTTTTTCGACGCAGCTATCATCTGCATCAGCAAGCTCAGCCTTGGCCTGACTGTCGGAAGTGAGCGGGCAGTAAACATCCGTGCCATCCGGATTCTTTTTAGATGTATAGTGTTCGGATTTTTCGTTTTCCATGACATTCACCTCTCATTGGTGTTCCCGGGCCAGAGGCCCGGTATTGGTTTAAGCCGAAATTCCCGGCTAGGTCTGTTTCCTTCCCCACACCGCATACAAGGGGTCCGCGAAAACAAACTCCGGAAAGTACTTGTCTTCGTGCGGCCGGGGCAACCCCCTCATGGAATAGGTGTGCAGATCCTCGAATTGGTCAGTCTGCATAAAATATTCCAATACCAGCCCCATGCGTTCAAATTCGTGTAATTCGGACCATATCTGAATAGCCTTGGTGGGAAACCAACGGTTCGAAAAGGTAACCACGAAATATCCGCCCGGTTTCAACACGCGAACGACCTCTTTAAAAACCGCTAACGGATCGGTAAGGTATTCCACCGAAACCGTGCACAAAACCACATGGAAGGTATCGGTCTCGAATGGAAGCTTGCTCTCAGTGTTCAAGTCGTGAACGACATATTGATCCAACCGGGGATTTTGCTTCAACTCGTCCCGGTTGAGTCCCAAACCCACCACGCGATCCAGACGGTGTCGTTCAGGGATGTGTGATTGCCAGCTGCTCATCAGATCGAGGACCTGCATACCATCACCGAGAAACCGATCGTAGGTGTTTTTCACCATGGATATGGCCGTATCGTCCAGATGTTGCACCAGACGGGGCTTGGCATAAAAAACCGTATCTACTTGAGAATCCTGACGACTGAAGGCCGGAGCCGTTAGAAAGTCCGAAGCCACATGCCGCCAGCGCGCCTGCATGCCCGGGCCCTGAGTGAGCCGCTCTATCCAGTCGACACTGGTACCACCGCGCTCAATCCGTTTGGGTTCTACCTTCCCAATAATCGTGGAGAGGCGCAGGTCCTTGCCCGACAATGGGTGGTTGAAATCAACCGCAAGATGTCCATTGTTGATTCCCACACATCGAAAGGGGGTGATGTTGTCCTTGAAAACCCCGGCAATGTCCTTTAAGACACCCTTTGGATAGAAGCGGCCCACTTGCGGTCCGGGCGCGGTGTTGTTCCCGCGCTCAGCGCTGAACTGTCTTCGCTTGATGTTCTTCAGGTCTTTGTCGCTGTAGTTGGGGATAATCTGCCCCCCTGAAAACGCCAGAATGATATTGTCACCGGCTTGGGCGCCGAGGAGGCGCTCGCTCAAGGCCTCCGGAAATAGATCACGCCAGATGTTTGCCTGAGTTGCCTGGTAGCAGTCTGTATGCGTTGCTTGATTGCTCTTCCATTTCAATTGGAACAGCATGTCCACTTTGCTGTCTGAGTCGATAATATTCATGGACCCCCCTATCGATGTCAAGGCACGCTCGGAGCCGACACCAAATTTTTATTTTTTTTGATATCATAATCTAAATCTCTGTGGCTCGATTTCAATGAGGGAGGTGTATAGTCGTACTAGTAGGTAAACCCTATTATCTGGACTTTCGAAGAGATTTGATGAAATGCTGGTCTTTCAGCCTAATGGGATCGGAAAGGCTGAACTTTTCCAGATCATCTCCCGAATTTTGGAGCCCTACGCGCCTACTGAATTGGAGAAGGCCACCTTTTTAACTGAGGGACATGAGGTAGGCCCTCAGATTGGCCTGCTTATTGGTAAGTCCGAATTTGATGCGTAAATTTTTGCGGTGGAAATTGACGGTCGCTTCGGAAACAATCAAGATATCGGCAATCTCCTTACTGGTTTTACCGTCCTTCACCAGGCTGGCCACCTGCATTTCCTGGGGCGTAAGCATAATATTGGCATTGGTCAGATTTTGCATCAAGGGTGTAATGATGTCGTGCAAGTGATTTTCAACGATTTCAACCAGGGTCTTTTCCTTGGGTTTCAAACGGGCATTTCTGAGTTTTTCCACATAGGGTAATACCAGGCCCTTTACATTGGTTAGAAACCGTTTCTCGAGCTCCTGTTTATCGGTATCACGCTGCTTGAGCAAAACCTTCAGCGCTACATTGGCTTCTTCCAAGCCCTGCTTCTGCTCGCTCAAGTCCTCTTCACTTTCTCGGAGCGCCTTCTCGGTCAGTTTCAGTGCCGTGATTTCTTCGTGGCTGACCACAATTTTAACCGGCTCGGAATCGGGAATACGAATGGCGCGCATATAAAACCAGTGCTGTTCCTGCGGGTCGTGACAGGGGTAGTCATGCAGGAATTCGTCGATCTCTTCGCCAATAACCGCCCGAATACCCGCGGCGACTTCATGTGCGTCTTCGGCCTCTTCCCCGGTAGTGCCGTCGCAGATCGCCAGATAATTCATGCCGCGATAGTCGAAATCCGGCGGCATCCCCCCCTTGTCGCCAAATGCGCGCCAGGCCCGGTTGGTTTCCAAAATCTCGCCCGTATGATCCAAAATGGCAATGTTTGCAGACAGGGCGTCTAGCGCGGTTCGAGCCAGCGGTTCTGGGCATTGAAGGTCTGTCAGATCAGGGGTCGGATCAATGGGATGATCGTTCATGGTCATTTGCTCCGGGAATACAGATAGATTTACATGCCTTCGGTGTAATAGGGGTATACTATAAACAACCATCACTTTCAACCAACGGATGAACACCACGGAAAGAATCAATGATCAATCGTATTGACACAATTTCATAGCTCGGTTACATACTGTAATAACTGGTATACTTACGATCCTCGAATTTATGCTAGCATAACGTTTATAGATGGTATTCGAAACCAATCGATCCCACTAGGTCACTAGGCGGCAGGCTTGGCCGCTTCCTGTCTAAAAGTCTGATAGTCTAGTTACCTGACAGCCTAAAAATTGGAGTAATCGACAATGCGCATTGCCATCATAGGCGCCGGTATATCCGGCCTGGTCACCGCCTACCTGCTGAGTGAAGATCATGACGTTGTTGTTTATGAAGCCAATAGCTATATCGGCGGACACACCCATACCATTGACGTACCTGTTGATGGTCAAACATTTGCGGTTGATACCGGCTTCATCGTTTTTAATGAAAATACCTATCCCAATTTCATCAATTTAATGACGCAATTGGGGGTTGAATGGCAGCCCTCCAACATGAGCTTCAGTGTCCAATGCGATAAAACCGGTTTGTTTTTTTGTCCCAGTTCACTGAACAGCATGTTTGCCCAGCGTAAGAACCTGTTTCGACCCGCTTTTTACCGCCTGCTCACGGATGCCTTGCGATTCCGGCGTGAAGCATCGGAGCTTATGCAAACCGACGATTATACCATCACCTTGGCGGAATACCTGAAGACTAAAAAATACGGTCCCTTTTTTATAGAAAATTTTATCATTCCCATGGGTGCCGCCATCTGGTCGGCCGACCCAGTACAATTCCGGGAGTTTCCGGCCCGCTATCTGGTGGAATTTTTCAACAATCATGGTGTCCTCAACATCCGCAACCAGCCCCAATGGCTGGTAATCAAAGGCGGTTCGCGGCAATACATCGACCCAATTACCCGGCCCTATGCAGACGCCATCCGGCTTAATATGCCGGTCTCTGCCGTAAAGAGACTCGAAGACCGGGTGGAAATAACCGCCAACGGTAAAACCGATGCTTTTGACCAGGTGGTAATTGCCGCCCACAGTGATCAGGCCCTGAAGATGCTGTCGGAACCAACCGATCGAGAACGGGATCTTTTGAGCACTATCCCCTATCAGGAAAACCTGGCCGTGTTGCACTCAGATTCAACCGTGCTACCGCCTAAACAAATCGCCTGGGCCAGCTGGAATTATCACGTTCCCAAGACAGACACCGGACGCGTTGCACTGACATACTATATGAATCGACTACAATCCCTACAGGCACCTCAGGACTTCTGTGTCACCCTAAATATGTCGGAAGCAGCCCAATCCGAAAAGAAAATCGGTTCCTATGTCTACCATCATCCGGTTTACGATCCCAGAAGTCTCAAAGCCCGTCGCAGCCAGGATGAACTCAACGGCCAGAATCGAACCTACTACTGTGGTGCTTACTGGGGCTATGGCTTTCATGAGGATGGTGTCAACAGCGCCCTGGCCGTCTGTAAACATTTTGGGAAAAACTTGTCATGATCAAAAGCTGCATATACGAAGGCACGGTTCGTCACCGCCGTCACTTCCCGCGTCCCAACAAATTTCGCTATCGCTTGTTTTTTATGTTCCTGGATCTGGATGAACTGCCGACCTTGTTCGATATCCACCCCTTGTGGTCCGGCAGGGGGGTCAACCTGGCCTATTTCCGGCGCAGGGACCACTTTGGCGATCCAAACATCCCCATCAAGCAGGCCGTACAGGACCTGGTAGAAAAGCATCTGGGAGCACGACCCGAAGGTCCCATCCGTTTGTTGACCCATTTGCGCTATTTCGGTCACTGTTTTAACCCGGCCAGCTTCTACTACTGCTATAACAAAGCAGATACGGAGGTTGAAACCATTGTCCTGGAAGTCCACAATACCCCTTGGGGAGAGCATTTCTGCTATGTCCTGGACAAGAAAGACGATTTACACCCCATGGAAGAATGGCGTCGGCACACCGATGAAAAAGTATTCCATGTTTCGCCCTTTATTGATATGGATATCCAATATGATTGGCGGTTCCGGTTGCCCGGCGCTAATTTGGGCGTCCATATCATCGATTATCAAAAGGGTCGCAAATTATTCGACGCCACCTTGAAATTGAAACACCGGGCTTTCAACCGCCAGGAATTAACGCGATTGTTGCTATTGTATCCGGCCATGACCATGAAGGTAGCTATCCTAATATATTGGCAGGCTTTGCGCCTGGTGCTGAAAAAAACGCCCTTTTATGCGCATCCGTGAAAAAAGCAAACACCCTTACAGGAAGGACCTGGCACTGTTTTATCTTGGGAATTTAAGATGACCGAACTGATCATACCGGCAGAAGCACCGGCGCTTCGGGAAATAAAGACCGGCAAAATCGACCAGATGGCCCGCAGAACGATACTGGCCATGATGAATAAGTTGAAATATGGCCGTATCACCTTTGTTGAAGGTACACAGAAGTATGATTTTGGACAAATCCATGCCAACCTGCAGGCTGAAATACGCATCCTTCACCCCCGTTTCTACAGCCGCATATTGTTCAGTGGCAGTATCGGCGCAGCAGAATCGTATATGGACGGCCTTTGGACGGCAGATGATTTGACCACAGTTATTCGCATCATGGCTCTGAACCAGCCGGTCTTCGCCGAAATGGAAACGGGATTGGCCAGACTAACCGCACCGCTTTACCGGCTCTATCATTATGCCCGCAAAAATACCCAGATGGGCAGTCACAAGAATATTTTAGCCCACTACGATTTGGGTAATGACTTCTATAAGCTTTTCCTCGACCCCACCATGACCTATTCCTGCGGAATATTTGAGACCGAGCAAAGCACCATGCAAGAAGCCTCGGTGGCCAAGTACGATCGTATCTGTAAAAAACTCCAGCTCAAACCCGGTGATCGGGTCATGGAGATCGGTACCGGATGGGGTGGGTTTTCGCTGCATGCGGTCCAGAATTATGATGTGCATGTCACCACCACCACAATCTCCGATGAGCAGTACCGTTATTCCGCTGAACGCTTCAAAAAAGCGGGTGTTGGCAACCGGATCACCCTCCTGAAACAGGACTATCGCAATCTGAAAGGTCGATTTGACAAGCTGGTTTCCATTGAAATGATCGAGGCCGTGGGCCATCAATTTTTCGATACGTTTTTTAGTACCTGCAGCCGGCTGCTCACGGAAAACGGCATGATGGCACTGCAGGCCATCACCATTCGTGACCAGGAATTCCAACGCTACATTCATTCGGTCGATTTTATCAAGCGCTATATCTTCCCGGGTGGTTGTGTGACCTCCGTAGCCGCCATGTTGAATTCTATCGCTCGGGTCACCGATCTGCGCATCTTTCATCTTGAAGACATTACCCCACACTATGCCCGAACGATACGGGCCTGGCGCAAGCGATTTTCTCAAAACATTCAAAAAGTACGTGCCTTGAAATTCCCCGAAAGCTTTATCCGCATGTGGGAATACTACCTATGCTATTGTGAGGGCGGCTTTGCCGAACGCTACATCGGCGATGTCCAGTTGCTGTTGACCAAACCGTTCTGCCGTCGCGAAGCGCTTGCTTTTCCATTGGGCCCCAAAAATTCCCATTAATACAGATGAGTTAGGATTGGTTGTCTTTTTTATTCAAGGTTATAAAATATCTGCCGATAAATTAGGTAAGTCTTGAGCCGTAAATGGCGTACGGTTATTTTCATAACCTTAAGCCCCATAATAATCTTTTATACGCACAACCCAAAGCACAGCAAATAAGGATTTATAAAATGCAGAAGCTCTCTAAAGAGGAAATAATAAGGGAAGCCAAAAGAGCAGACGATAAAACCGATGGCCCCCTTACCCTAAAGGATTTTGTCAGGATCTCTGGAATTAAAGAGTGGCGTATCAAGGATATGTTCCCGGGAGGCGGTTGGTCGGAACTGAAGCGTCTGGCCAAAATTAAGGACAAACCAAAGTCTTCTAAAAAACTGTCACGGAGAAGTCATATTACCAAAGGGAAACCGATCATTAAAAAGAAAAAAGGTGCAAAGGCGCATGTCATTGCCCAAGAGGACCTTCTAGTCGAAGAGGTTACCATTGCCGAAGAGGACGTCATTGCCGAAGAGGATATTATTTCCGATAAGGCGATTGAAGAGGAAGTGGCGGCGAAAAAGGCGGAAGCCGAAAAAGCGGCTCAAGAAGAAGCGGCGGCAATAAAGGCGGCGGCTGAAAAGGCGGCTAAAGAAGAGGCGGCGGCCATGAAGGCGGCGGCCGAAAAAGCGGCCAAAGAAGAGGCGGCGGCAATAAAGGCGGAAGCCGAAAAAGCGGCCAAAGAAGAAGCGGCGGCCATGAAGGCGGAAGCTGAAAAGGCGGCCCAAGAAGAAGTGGCGGCCATGAAGGCGGAAGCCGAAAAGGTGGCTAAAGAAGAGGCGGCGGCCATGAAGGCGGAAGCTGAAAAGGCGGCCAAAGAAGAAGCGGCGGCCATGAAGGCGGAAGCTGAAAAGGCGGCCCAAGAAGAAGCGGCGGCCATGAAGGCGGAAGCCGAAAAGGCGGCCAAAAAAGAGGCGGCGGCCATGAAGGCGGCAGCTGAAAAGGCGGCCAAAGAAGAAGCGGAAGCCATGAAGGCGGCGGCTGAAAAGGCGGCCAAAGAAGAAGCGGCGGCCATGAAGGCGGCGGCCGAAAAAGCGGCCAAAGAAAAAGCGGCAGCCATGAAAGCGGCGGCCGAAAAAGCGGCTAGCGAAGAAGCGGCGGCAATAAAGACGGCGGCCATTAAGGCGGCCGAAAAAGAGGCGGCAAATGAAAAAATCGCGGCCGAAAAAGCGGCTAAAGAAGAAGCGGCGGCGATAAAGGCGACGGCCATTAAGGCGGCCGAAAAAGAGGCGGCAAATGAAAAAATCGCGGCCGAAAAAGCGGCTAAAGAAGAAGCGGCAGCGATAAAGGCGACGGCCATTAAGGCGGCCGAAAAAGAGGCGGCAAATGAAAAAATCGCGGCCGAAAAAGCGGCTAAAGAAGAAGCGGCGGCGATAAAAGCGGCTGAAAACAAAAAGATTACAAAGCCACCAATTAGTCCCGCTGCTCAAACGAAAAAAGGGGTCAAAGAAACGGACAAGGACGATATTGCCGAGTTTGGGGAACTAATCGATTTTAGAGGACTTCGACACGCACCCATCAATCAAAGCGGCGTTATATTTCTATTTGGAATGGTCAGCAATGAGCTTGGCTTTATGGTCGAAGCGTTTCACGCCACTTTTCCAGACTGTGAAGCCAAAAGACATATTGGTGAGAATAGATACCAGCGTGTCAGGATTAAATTTGAATTTAGGAGTAGTAATTTTAACAAATACGGTTTTGATCCGGCAGGCGCCGACATGATAGTTTGCTGGATTCATGATTGGCAGGACTGCCCTTTAGAAATTTTGGAATTACAGCAGGCAATAACGAAACTTGACGTGCTCGTAAAAAGTCAAAATTCTCAAATTTTGACTAGTTAACTTGTTGAAATTATTGAAAGTGAAATTTGAATAGTGCCAATTATCGGACTTTTTACGTGCCTATCAAACTTAAAGGCTAAATGACTGCTTACTCTAAAACAGGCGCAATTGCCGTTGGTTCTTGATAATGGAACGGTAGTCCATATCAAAAAGACGTAAAACCATATCGGCTACCGGTGCCATTTGCTTTTGACTATAATGGTCGTAGTCATAATTACCATCAGAACGCTTTTGGATGGGTTCCGGACCGCTGGTTGTAATCACATAGCTAATAATCCGACCATCCAGGTGATCCAGCATTCGTGCCGCCCGAACATGGGGCGGAACATTTTTGGTATACGCTTCCAGTTTTTTGCTGATCCCTTTCTTGTAAACAAGTTTATCATCGAGTTTGCCACGATATAAGGCCTGATGCCGGCTGCGAATCAGCGCGATCAGTGACTCCCTGGCATCCGGCGTTTCACCCTCATAGAAGAGCAATCTGAACAGATCCGCCTGGAAATCTTTGGCAAGATCGGTCCAATCCCGACGGTTCGATTCCATTCCAACGAAAAAAAGTTCCTTTTCCCCGTCCGTGCTAACAATCAAGCCGGCATAACGCTTTTTTGAACCTGTTTTTTGCCCCCGAATTGTGGGCATGAAAAATCTCAAAAATAGTCTCTCAAATTCAAGCTCAAGCTTACTTTCTACCTTAAAGCACGACGTTACTTCTTGGGCCAAATGGCGGTTGAGCTTGTCTGAAATGTCGTTGACAATCCGAGGGATCGATTCTTTATTCGTGCTGCCCAGATTAACAAACAGGGAATCTGTATCACCATAAATTACCGGGTAACCTTCTTGTTCAATAAACTGTCGTGAGAAATTTAAAATCCAATGCCCAATCCGGGTAATGCTCCCCGCCAGGCGCGAATCAAAAAAACGGCATCCGGTGCTACCCAAGACACCGTAAAATGAATTCATAATAATCTTGATAGCCTGTGACAATGTGCTGTCGTTCGACTTCTTGGCTCTTTCGCGTGCCTGCCAAAGTTTCTCTATTATGTTCGGCAAAATGGCATAATCCCGGGCAAATTTCAGTCCGGCCGGTCCCTGGATGATTCTTTCGGACGCATTCGAATTGATTGCTTGACCATCTGTTACGGCATGCAGAAGCACGTTGGCTGCCAGCGGATCAATACGGAAAGTCAAAATGATACTGGGATAGAGACTTTTGAAATCAAATACGGCAACATAATCATACAGACCCGGCGAACCTTCAAAAACCATCCCGCCGGGAGCCGCTTGCGCGATTGTAGACATATTTGGGTCCGTATCGGCAACGTATCCAAATCGGTGTAGCCGGGGCAGATATAAAAAATCAAAAGCGGCCACACTACTGCCGGTACGATCCAGCGGCAGCCCTGTCAATTGTGACCGCCTTAGAGCCAGCTCGGAAAGATTCAGCTTTTCAAAAATGTCATAAACCAGTTTGGTATCCTGAAGATTATATTCTGCCAGCTGCTTTTTATCCGCTTTAAACAGTCGGGTGATTTCAGCTACTTTATCCAATCCATTCGATTCGATAAGCTTTTTACGCCCGAGAACTTTATCCGCAACCGTTGATAAGGAGTAGCCTTCGGTCTGAACGGTCGCACTTCGAAGCATACTAATGCCATCCAGGGCAGCTCTGCCGGGGATGCGCGCAATCCATTGATTGTACATTTTGCCCGGCGCCAGAATTTGAGCGGGCCCATCACGACCGATGTCAAAGCCAATCCCCAGCGATTGACATTTGCGCGCCAGCCATTGCAGGTCAAATCCGATTAGATTCCAGCCGATCAAACAGTCCGGATCGTATTCCCGCACCATATTGAAAAAGGCGAACAATAAATCCTTTTCGTTTGTGAAACCGAGATAGGTATCCGTGCTGAAATCGTCACGCCGGTTTTCATCCACCATGAGCACGACTTCCAGATCAGACCCGAAAAGAGCGATGGAATACAGATCCATATCCATGGAACACTCGATATCGATGGATAGGAGACGAAGCTTGGGTAGATAGTCTGAGGGCTTCACATGCGGATCAATAAAATAGAGCGTGTTCGTCTCTTTCCGGGTGGGATCACCTTTAAAAGTGACCGCGCCCATTATAAATCGCTCCATTAAAAAGCGTGCCACCAGGTTAACATCAGCTTCAAAGGTGCTTATATTTCGTGCATCACACGCCTTGCGACATCGAACAAGATCCATCGTGTTTTGAAAATACAAGGCATCAACCGGCTCGCCGGCCATACTACAGAGGTTGACTTCTTTACGCACAGCACCCGGTGGTGTCCAGGATTCATCATGCCGGATAAAAAAGACGATGCCAGGTCGCGTAACGGTCCAGTGAAAACGCCGACCGTCCTTTAAACGTCCCTGAAAAACCAAGCGTGTTTGGTTGTTCAGGGTGATCTGATCACTGGATAGAATAAATCCTTCGACCATGATTTCTGCTGTGCCCATACATTTTGGGTACGATAGCGGTAACTGCAATTATCAGGAAGATGCCTTTTTTCACCGGTTGGCACTTTAAATAACGCGGTTCTCCTTAAAGCTTACGCTCATTGAATCCGGCTTTAGCGACAACGTGAGCTTCATAGATAAGCACGTTGTATAATCATCCCGTTTACGCGCAATTCTGGGGAATTTTGAACGCGAGTCAAGAATGGGTTTGATCCCGAATCTCCTCTGATCCAACTTTTAAACATAACAAGATCCCGCAAGCGATACAGCTAATAAGCAATAATAGCCAAAATGCGAGCCGATAGCTTTGCGTTATGTCAAACAGATAACCAGTCAATATAGGTCCACAAGCACCACCGGCGGTTCCAAAAAAAACCACCAGTCCAAATAGAGAACCATGCGCCCGGATACCGAACAGTTCCACCATGATAGGGGAGATTGCCGTAAAAAAACCACCGTGGGCAATTCCATAGATGCAGGCAAACCCGTAGAGCATCCATAAAACATCTGCCTGAATAAGCCAAAGGAAACTGCTGATCAGAATCCCGAAACAAATGAACATAATTCGCTTGCTGCCGACACGGTCAATCGCAAAACCCGAAATTAGCCGCCCCAGTATACTCACGGCCCCGATAGTGGACAGCACACCAGCTGCCTTGTGGGGTGAAACGCCGATATCACGGGCATGCGGAACAATGTGAACAAGAACACTCATCAGACAGAATACCAACAGGAGATTTGTCAGGGAGATGAGCCATAATTCATAGGTTTTTAAAGCGCTTGAAAAGGAAAATCCTTGGTCCTGGGACTTCAGCGGTTCCTGCCGGTTTGGGTCCAAGGAATGCCTGCCTGCTTCTGGATCACGCCGCAAAAACTGGGCGATTGCAAACAGAATGATCAAGGCAAAAACTCCCATGAATACAACCGCTTTTTGCCAGCCAAAGCTTGCGATTAAAAAACTGGCCAAAATTGGGAATGTAAACTGACCAGCTCCGGTACCCACCTTAACAAGACCGGTCATTTTACCGCGATTTTTTGCAAACCACCTGGCAACAGTGGTCAGCGCAATCACATCCACCGAACTGAGTCCAATACCGAAAATCAAGCCAAGAAACAGATAGAGCTGCCACAGTGCGGCAACCTGCGATAGGCTGCAGAAACCCAGGCCAAAAAAGATAGCCGCAATGCTCATTAAAATTCTCGGCCCAAATTTGTCATTGAGCCTGCCAATGAGAATGCCGAACAGTCCCATGACAATAAACGCAACCGAAGAGGCGCCAGATATGGCTGCCCGTGACCAGCCGAATTCATCCATCAAAGGGTTGAAAAAAACCCCATAAGAGATATAAATGCCTACACCAACGGCTTGGATACTAAAACAGGATGCCGCGATGACCTTGCTATCGGAAATAACGTTTTGATTTTGAAAGGTCTTCATACCGTCTGGTCCGGAGCATATCATTCATAAATTTTATTACAATCCCCAAAACGGACGGATTAGGGAAACAAGCGTGACATGCCGGAGTTTAAGCACGAAACAGAACAGTATTTTGACAACAGCACTAATCGATACGCACCACGCGTTGATTGATTCAAATGTATAATATTCCTGCTAAAGAACTCAGAACTGAAGAAACCATAAAGCGAAGCAGGTTTATCGTCACGATAACACATGCGGCTACCGCAGCGGATGCCAAAGCGTTTATTGTAAGAATGAAAAATGAGTTTCCAGATGCGACTCATAATTGCTGGGCATATGTCGCCGGCCCGCCGGGGGATAGTTCCCGGGTCGGAATGAGCGATGACGGTGAGCCCCACGGCACGGCAGGTAAACCCATGCTCACCGTCCTTTTACATTCTGGCATTGGAGACGTGGTTGCGGTTGTAACCCGGTATTTCGGCGGCACCAAGCTGGGCACCGGCGGACTTGTCAGAGCATATTCCGGGATGGTCAAAACCGCACTGGCGGACCTGAGCATAAAAGAAAAAATGGATAGTGTTCCCCTAACCGCAATTTTTGATTATGCCAGCGTTGCTGCGATAAAACAGATCATTGCGTCCTTTAACGCTCAGATTACCCATGAAGTATTTACGACGAATGTCTCGTTTACAATTGAAATTCCAAAAAATAAGGAAGCGGAGTTTGTCAGCAAGCTTACGAACCTGACTGGCGGAGAAATATATATCAAAATACACAAGCCTTAAGCAGCCAGTCTATAGCATTTGTCAAAATAAAGTTCCGTTTCGTGCGAAAAGCGTGCTTGTGTTTCGGAACATATTCATTAGAAACAGTCAGTCGTGTTTGGGAACAGCTCTCCCTTCCCAAAAACCTGGGTTATTGAAAACCTTCTGTTCTGATACATGTTTCTAATGCTGATATTGAATGAGACCGAAGAGTCAGCCTTGTGTTATCGTAGTTTCATTTTCGTGGTCTAAGCCAACAATTTGTTGTTCACCCGGCTGACCGATCATATTTATGTCGCGCTCTATGGCTTCACTTATGTATCGACCTCAAATGCGGTCTCAAGATCATCAACATCCTACCTATAACAGTTATGTTAAAATTAAAGCGATCTTTATTATAAATTTTCATGAATTAATCCAAGATGAAAATATCGAATATATGGTAATAGTAGATGTTTCATGCTTCGTTGTGCGCGTCAGGGCATGAAAATTTATGACAGTTGCTCTTTGTCAAAAATATGCTCAACACCTGAATTGCTTGTGACCGCCTCATAAACCGATAAGGTCCGTTTAAAGACACGATTCCAGGTATAATCGGATGCAATTTTCAGCGCCTGGGGATCGTTCATATCGGGTGACCGGTTTACGGCCGCGAACATCTCAAGCAGTCCCTTGGAAAGGGAATCGATTAGTTGATCCTCGTCTTTTTTATGGGGCCGGTCAATGGTTTCCAAAGGCGGCAGTGGAATCAGATGAATTGTGTCTCTTCTGGCTTTGCCGAATATTTCCCGGAAACCGGGCAGTTCGGTGGTGATGATACGGCAGCCAGAGGCCAGTCCTTCAAAAAGAACAAGGGGCAAACCTTCGAAAAAGGAGGGCAGCACCTGGATGTGGGCCTGTTTCATCAATTCTGCCAAGCGCTGATGGCTGACATACCCATGCACGGTCACGCGTGGCCCCAATTGCCGGGCCAGATCAATACATTCGTCATATTCTGGCCCGACACCGCTCCCGGCTACATGCAGATGCCAATTAGGGTCGCCGATCATCATCAGGGATCGCAGTAGCCAGGGGACGCCTTTGCTTCGATTCAATTTTCCGGCATACAAAATTTCAATCTTTCCACCGGTTCGCCGGGGCCCGCGATTAAACACGGCGTCATCATAGCCACCACCAATGACCGCTATGTCATCTGCCGGCATTTTGTAAACACGCATGATGTCCCTTTTTTGATCGGTACTCAGCGCGATGATTTTATCGATCTGGCGGCAATACCGGCGTGCAAAGCGCCTTAAATGAGGGCACAGTTCAAGCTGCCTGAGGTCGGTACCATGACAGGTGGTCACCATGGGTATATCCGGGAAGCGTTTCCTCACCAGAGCGGACAAGAGGAAGAGATGGTTTGAGTGGATGATATCCGGACGGAATCGATTCATGGCGTCCGCAAGCACACGGATGAATTCTGCCTTGTACGCCGTCAGTCGGCGGCCTTTCAACTCGCTGAACGTTAAACTTCGATAGGGCATGACATCGGACATCCCCACCACCGGAAAATTGAGTCTTTCCGATTCGAAATAAACGGTTTGCCCGTCAACCGAAGACCGCGCTGGCAAAGATTCTCGGTTGGATTCAGGAACACCGGAAATTCGATAACAGGTAATTCCGAATTTTTGAGATTCACGGATTAAGGCCTCTAGATAGATTCCACTGCCGGTCATTTCCGGACGTTGTCCCAGTACATGCAGTACGCGCAGATTTGTCATGGATCCGAATGGTCTCCTTCCCCGGTCCTTTTTGTCTGCCTTGCTGTGGAAGCATAAGCCAGACGCCACGTTTTGGATTGTCTGCTCTTGCGGGTGGGCCATTGGAACCCGAAATGACCGCACAATTGGCAAAAAGCTGTCATTTGGTCTTTAAACGTATCGGACTGATTCGGCAGATTCGGCCGGCCCAGTTGATAGCCAAAAATACGATCAATACCACCGGCGACAGCACACATGTAGTAACCCGAAGGTGTCAGACCCATCCCGCAATCCTGAATGATGCGGCAACCGCAGCGGTAGTCTGAAAAACGATTAAAACGGGTATCCACGGGAGCCACGTTGAACGGCCGAAAGAGATTGGTGCGCGAGGTTTTGAGTGTGCTTTTTATCTCAATGGCCTCGGGCAATTTTTCCAATAGGCGCTGAACCCGGTAACCATGGAAATTGGTACCCACCACCAACCTTACCACCGGATTGTAAATCCGTCGATATTCCATCAGGCAGTCGACGATCTCCCAAAACTGGCTGTGAAGGGTTGGTTCACCGCCGAGAATTCTGATCCGCTCCCAATGAATTTTCTGATGGACGCTTTGCCCGATGAAAGCTTGGAGGGCTGTGAGCGGCATTTCTAAGTCGCTGGGCGCCTGGGTGCAAGAACGGTTGCAGTTGATACATTTTAGGTTACATTTATAGGTAATATCGATTTCAATGTAGCGACGACTGGGATGAAACGGTCGCCCGAAACGTTGGCAGATAAACGACTGCGTGCGAAAGAATTGGAAGGCGTCCAATACAAGTCGCTTCACAGAAATATTGCGGTGTCGGGGCGGTTGTATCAAACCGATAACTCCAGATCCCGGCTCGCCGAATACAGCGACAAGCGTAATTATCGTAACAACAGACGGCACCTATCAAAAGCGCTGAGCGATAAGCAGTAAACCGTTCGCGGCTTAAAGCTTACAGCGCTAGCGCTTTAATTTAGGTAAAGTTGAGAATCATACTGTCCCATGGTTCATAGGCCTTATGCGGCATCCCCGAACTTTCAGCCACGTAACCCGGCACCGCCACCCCTGATTCGAACTGAACATAATTAACAAAGGTGCGGCCGTCGATGCGGACCTTCATACCTTCAACCGGGGTTTTGATGGGTACGATGGCGTGGACATCACGAAAGCAGTCCGCCGCATCCGAAAAACCCAGTTCATCCGCTGTTTTTGACAGATCGACTTCTTTATAGTTGCGGGCTTCCCCGCTGATGTGGTCTGCATGATCCACTTCGATTTTTTCGATTATTCTATTTAACTTGTTCGTCATCTTGGCCTCCTTTACACGCCATGATAGATATGTCGTTATTGGGATTATGCCATGCCCATCATCCAACGAATCATATGGGCCAACAATAAAACCACCACCAAACTCGTAATCCAAAGAAAAACGAACCATGTCCATTGTCGCTGTTTTTTAGTAAGTTTCTTCATGGGACGTCTTTCCTCTGAACAAATAATAACAATAGGCTGTATAGGATAGCACCACCGGCAGCATAACAGCGGTGCCCACCAGCAGTAAAGACTGGGATTCTGGCGCCGCCGCTGCTTGCCAGATGGTAATCTCATACGGCACCAACCACGGCCACAAGCTGATACCCAATCCGATATAATTCATGAAAAATATACCCAGACTATACAAAAATGGTCCGTACTCCTTTCCATTTCTGACCCCATGCCAAACCAGATAAGCAAAAGCAATCGAGAGCACCGGCATGGGCAGGAGCCAAAGGAAATTGGGCAGGCTAAACCATAATGTGCGAATATCTTCATTTATAAATGGCATGCTCAAACTGACCAAGCCCATGAAAATGGTCACAAATATGATTACATATTTGGCGCACTTTCTCGCCCAGGCTTGCGTGGTTTCATCGGTCTTCATGATTAACCAGGTTGAACCCAGCAACGCGTACCCGAATACCAGCGCCAGACCGGTCATGATGCTGAACGCGCTGAGAAAATCGAGGGACTCACCCGCAAACTGTCGGCCATCCACCTCAATACCCTGCACCACCCCACCCAAAATAACGCCTTGCATGAAGGCTGCAGCCAGAGAGCCAAAATGGAAGGCATAATCCCAAATCTTCCGGGATTGCCCTTTGGCCTTGAAGCGAAACTCAAAAGCCACCCCACGAAAAACCAGGCCCAGCAACATCATAATCACAGGGATATAAAGGGCCGGCATGACCACGGCATAGGCCAGCGGAAAAGCGGCAAACAAGCCGCCGCCCCCTAAAACCAGCCATGTTTCATTACCGTCCCAGAAGGGAGCAATGGAATTCATCATACGGTCTCGGCATTTATCTGATGGCGCAAAGGGGAACAAAATACCCACACCCAGGTCAAAACCGTCCAAAATCACATAAAGAAACATGGCAGTGATGATCAAACCATACCAGATTAAGGCCAGATCCATGAAATTCGCAAAACTAAACATGATGTCCTCCTCCGGTTTCACTGCCCAGATCGGTCACCAGGGGTGGTGATTTGATGCCATGGTCGCCATAGGCAGCATTGGGCGTTGATGGCCCTTTGGCTATCAATCGCAAAACATAATAGCTACCGGCCCCAAATATAAAGGTATATGCCGCAATAAATGCCAGGAGCGATATAACGATATTGGCAGCATCCACCGGAGATACAGCCTCGGCGGTACGCATGATACCGTAAACAATATAGGGCTGCCGGCCGATCTCGGTTACAAACCACCCGGCCAGCACCGTGATGAAGCCGGATGGGGTTAAAGCCACGCACCAGACCAGAAACCAGCGTGTTGTAAAGAGACGTTTGCGCCAAAACAGGAGCACGGCCATGATACCGGTCAACACCATCAGTACGCCAATACCCACCATGACGCGAAATGACCAGAACACCCAGGCCACCGGTGGGCGTTCATCCCGGGGCCAGTTTTTAAGCCCCCTCACTTCACCATCCAGTTCGTGGGTTAAAATTAGACTGGATAACTTGGGGATCTCCAGTGCGTACAGGGTTTCTTCTCGGGCTTCGTCGGGCCAGCCAAACAGTACCAGCGGTGCGCCTCGCTGGGTTTCCCACAATCCCTCCATCGCGGCCACTTTTGCCGGTTGATGTTCCAATGTATTTAAACCGTGCAAATCCCCGACAATGGGTTGCAGGGGTGCCACGAAAACCGCCATGATCATGGCCATGCCAAGCATTACCCGCGCGTGCTGAATGTTTCGGTTTCGGAAGAGATAAAAGGCACCCACGCCGCCCACCACAAAGGCCGTCGTCAAATAGGCGGCCAAAACCATGTGGGCAAAGCGATAAGGAAAGGAAGGATTAAAAATCACCTGTATCCAGTCTGTGGGGTAAAATAAACCGTCTGCATCGAGTCGGAATCCTTGTGGGGTCTGCATCCAGCTATTGGCCGATAGAATCCAGAACGACGACAGCAATGTGCCAAATGCCACAATAACGGTAGAAGCAAAATGCATTCGCGGACTGACCCGGTTCCAGCCAAATAGCATAACCCCCAGGAAGGATGCCTCCAGAAAAAAAGCCGTCAAAACCTCATATCCCAGAAGCGGACCGATTACGTTTCCCGCGCGATCCGAGAAAGCCGACCAATTGGTGCCAAACTGGTAGGACAAGACCACACCGGAAACAACCCCCATACCAAAGGTCACCGCAAATATTTTGACCCACATGCGGTACAGCTCTTGATAGACCTGCTTTCCGGTTTTGAGGTAGCGCCATTCCACGACGGCCAGCCAGCTGGCCAAACCGATCGTAAACGCTGGAAAAATGATATGAAAACTCACCGTGAATGCAAACTGGATACGCGCCAGAATCACCGGGTTAAGAAAATCCAACATGGCTTAGCCCCCTTTCACGAGGCGATAATGGGATACCAGCCATACGCCCCCTTGCCCATAGCCAAAAAGTTCGGCACAAGACATAAAAAACATACGCCAGCGCTGTAGCCAGCGTTCTGCATTTTTATTCCCATATGTTGATTTCATGATTTCCAGTATGGTTGATCTTTTTGAATCCATATTACGCAGCCAGGCTTCGGCTGTTTTCTGATAGTGGCGGCCATCGACCCGCCAGTGGGATTCAACCTTTAAATCCGCATCCAAATATGAAATTAAATCATCAGATGGCATGATTCCCCCTGTAAAGAAGTGGCGCCCCATCCAGTTTTCGTCTCCCGCGGTCTCAAAAGCATAGGCTGCGTCGTAATGGGAAAAAAAATGCAAAAAAAGCTTCCCGCCGGGTTTAAGCCATTGGTTGATCCGTTTCAGCAGACCAGGCCAGTTGCGCATATGCTCGAACATCTCCACAGATACCACCCGATCAAAACGGTTCCCTGTTTCGAATGTGTTCATGTCGCTGGTCAAAACTTCGAGGTTGCTGAGGCCGAGTTGCGTGATCCGGGAATCGATAAATGCCTTCTGAAGTCGCGAGTTGGATACCGATACGATACGACTGTTGGGAAAATTTCGCGCTATCCACAAGGAAAGCGAGCCCCATCCGCATCCAAGCTCCAGTATCTTGAGACCGTCCGCTATCATGGCACGCTGACTGGTCAGTCTGAGCATCTCCTCTTCGGCCTGATCCAAAGAGGTGGTATCAGATCCCCAGTAAGCACAGCTGTACTTGAGCTGGTTTCCCAGCACCTGTTCAAAAAAAGAAGCCGGCAATTCATAATGCTGTTCATTGGCTCTGTGCGTCTCGACGGCGATGGGCTGGTTGTGCATCGCGTCCACAAAACGCTGTTTAGCTGCCCGGGCAAAATCATCGTCAGGTTGTGCAATATCCTGCAATCGTTTGCGTAGCAACCGGCGGATACCCATTCGAACAAGGCCATCCCCCAACCAACCGCGTTCAGCAAAATTCATCAATATTTTCATTTGGTTACCCCTTTTTCGCAAACCAGGGAATAAATGCATTGGTTTGTTGGATATACTCCCGATACCCTGGCCGGGTGTGCACGATGGTCTTCTCCATCAGTGAAACGCCGGTCATCTTCAACAAAACAGTCGTAATCACCAGCGGGCTAATGACAGTCCACCAACCATGGCCGGTGGCCAATGCAATCAGAAAAACACCCCACCAAACCAAACTTTCACCAAAATAGTTCGGGTGTCTGGAGTAAGCCCACAAGCCCGTGTTCATCACCTTCCCTCTTTGATCGGGATCGGCCTTGAATCGGGCCAGTTGCCAGTCGCCAACAGCCTCAAAGAAAAAGCCAACGGTCCACAGCCCCAACCCCGAATAATCCAGCCAGGTCAAAGTGGTGGGCTGCGTTGCTATCTGACCCCACTGCAGCGCCAGGGCAATTATCCACAAAAATATGGACTGGAGAATGAATACCTTGATTAGGCTGACCAGCCAAAAACGGTCGCCGCTCTCTTTGCGCCAGGCGGCGTAGCGTGGATCTTCACCGTTGCCCCAATTGCGTATGCTTAGATGAATGATCAAACGCAATCCCCAGGCTGTTACCAGCAGTGTAATCAGGAGCCTGCGTCCCACAAAACCGTCTGTCATGCCGAAAGTCAACCAGGCAATCAGAACAAATCCGAGGCCCCACAGGGAGTCAACGATGGTGACATTGCGATTGATCAGGCTGATGCCCCAGCCCACCAACATCATGCCCAGTACCGCCAGAAAATTGACAATCAAAATTGTGCTCGTATCCATGATTACCTCCCGGGCACAGGCTTGTATCCCGATTAATTGTTAAGTTTCATACGCCCTGACCCTGCGCTGCGAGTGGATTTTCAAAGGCCTTCCCATCTTGTTTCCGTCCAATCGCAAGTTTAATTTTCGCATGTATGTCGTCGCTAATGGGATACGCCAGGGCGATGACCAATCCCACCAAATTCAACACCGCCGGCACCAGGGCATACAGAATCCGCAAAGCCAGCTGCACACTTTGGGTTTGTTCCACGTTGGGAGTGTAGCCCGCCAATCCCAGAATAGCCAAACCTGCACCAATTCCCACGGCTGCTGCCATTTTTTTGGAGATGGACCACCAACCAATATATTGCCCCTCGCGTCGCTCCCCAGTTAAGAGTTCATCGTAATCAATTACATCGGCCTGGATGGCTGAGGGAAGCGCCAGGGTGGCACCAAATCCGATACCGGAGAAAAACACCAGGATACCGTAAATCCACGCGTCACCCGGTCCCAAAAAGAAAACCCCCAAAAAAGCCCCGGAATTGACGCCCATAGACACTAACCAGGCTGCTTTTTTACCGGTTCGACGAGATATATAGATCCATCCCGGTAAAAATAAAATACCGGTCACAAAATAAAGCAGCAAGAAAAAATCAGCCAGTTCAGATCGCAGGACATACTGGACATAATAGAGAATCAGGGTCGCCGGCAGGTTGTTGCCAATGGCACTGATGGTGTATGCCACCAGTAAAATCATAAATGGCCGGTTGCGAGCCACTTGCCGCAAGCCCGAAATCAGACCCAACCGGTATTCCTGTGATCTGGGCGTGCGTTCCTTGATTGCCAGGACACACCACCAGGCCGTTCCAACCAAAAGCGGTGTGTACATGATTGAAATCCAAAAAAACTTGGTTCGTTCGCCATCCGGTGTACTTTCCAACCCAAATAACCACTGCACCAGCGCCGGAGAGCTGGCCGCCGCCAATGTGCCGGCGATCAGAAAACCATCCCGCATCCCAAACAGAGACGTACGCTCGTGATAGTCGAAAGTTATTTCGGGTCCAAGCGACTCATACGGAACCGTAACCACTGTCCAAAACAAGAACAGGGCATATATAAAGAAGCCGAACCAAATGGTTTCCACATCCGGACTGGCATGGGGCGGGTTAAAAAGTAGAATCATGGCCGCCGCCACAAATATCGATCCAACGGCGATATAGGGTCTGCGCCGCCCGAATTTTGTATTCGTCCGATCGGACAGATAGCCAAGAACCGGATCGGTCACCGCGTCAAAAATGCGTACGCTGAACAGGATATAGCCCAAGAGAATAACGTTGATGCCCACGACATCGGTGTAGAACTTGGGGATATAAACATACACCGGAATGCCGATTACCGCCAAAGCATAGGCCGGCGCCGAGTAAGCGATCTTCTTTGCCAGTGGAACCCTGATTTCAGCTTCGGAAGTCATGATGACCCCAATAGTTGCTGTTTAAAAGCCTTGTTCATGGGTTTTTCCCCCAACCACATGGAAAAAACGGCTGCCGCGAATTCTGCCCCTTCGATGGTCCCCAAGGGTTTGTCATTTAAGGCCAGGACCGTTCCCTTTCCGGGAACATAGGTTAGTGAGTAGCGGTCGCCCGGCTCCACATCCTGGTAGAGCGAATTATGGTACGCTACCAGCGGTTTTAACCGCTCAAAGGTTTCAGGATTCACATTCTGAGACATGACCTTATTCGTGGCAGGACCAAAATCCTCCCCCTTTATGGCATAAAAGTACGCCACTTCCAGTCGCTTGGGTGTATCACTGAGAACCGCATCAGAAGGGACATCCGCCGGCATGTACAGCGCACCGACATAAGCCTTGATGACCTTTAAGTAGCGGAACACACCCGTACCCCGTATTTCCAGTTGCGTTCCATTTACTTCAAACCGGTCACGAAAAGTCACGCCTTCGATCTCCGCAGCGGAAATGACCGGTGCAATTGCCAGCAGTAGCGTTAGTACGCGTATCGTCATAAGCGTTTTTTTTGTTTTCATATGATCCCTCTTTTAAGGACTAAGCGTCCTCTGAATCCAACGTTAGAGCCCTTCAACCGTTCGTTCGCAATAACATGGCCATGCTTAGGACAAGATCAACATGAGAAGAATAAGGGTGGGACAATAGGTAAAACCTACTAAAAAATGCCGGACCATTTTGCCCAGAGTTAGATACCCCTTGTCAGAAATTTTCATGCCCTGACGCGCACAACGACGCATGAAACACAAATGGTATCTGCCGGCATCATCATCCCATATTTGTCAGAATAATGTTCCGATTGTGAAGGAAGGCCGATTCCTTCTTCCGTAGTCGGAGCGAAACTTTGAAAGATGCTGGCGTTTTAAAACGGTTCCAAAAGGTTGACTCCCTGCACCATAAGGGTTTACAATCAAAAGGTAATTATCTAAATTTTCAAGATTTCGCTCAGTACAGGACCCATCCGCCTATTGCTTAAAGAGGTGAAACATGAACGCGTTATTCTTCTTAAAGCTTTATCTGCTGACTGTTCCGGTTTTCTTCGTAATTGACCTCATCTGGTTGGGTGTGGTCGCCAAGGGATATTATCGCCGGCATCTCGATTTTATCCTCAGCCCCCACGTGAATTGGCCGGCCGCGATCACCTTTTACCTAATATACATCATTGGAATTATTGTCTTTGCCGTTGTCCCGGCGATCGATCGCGGTAGCCTTACACGCGCGCTGGTCTGGGGAGGGCTTTACGGATTTTTCACCTATGCCACATATGATCTGACCAACATGGCCTTGATCAAAGGCTGGCCCCTTAAAATCGTTGTCGTGGACATACTATGGGGTATGGTACTGTGTGCCATGGTTGCCATGGCGAGCTTTGGTATTTCGCGCGTGCTCATATGATTCTTTTTCTGTAGCCCAGCAAACGCGATAAACCATAATAGACCCATAAACCGGTTTTTATATATAGGTTCTGTTTCAAAACGGTTGTAACGGAGTCCCCATATTTTTTCGAAAGGCCATATCTAAAAAAAGGTAAATTCAGCGAATAATTCAAAATTGCGACACCGGCAGTTACTCACTCCGCCACATAGCCTTCCAAGGGATGCATACTTGTATGACAGGACGTTATGGGATTCCATTGGCACTGGGCACTGATTTCAACCCCTTCCTGAATAACCGAAACCGGTCGATCGGCGGAAACCACCACGACCAGGATATTCTCATGGGCGTGGGTAAATCGCAGGGCAGAATTAAAACGGGCCCCGCGGGCCCGATCCTCTCCGGGAATGGATTTCCCATCCAACAAGCAAGCGAAGGCATGTAATTTCAAGTCGCGTCCGATGTGCAGAGCCCCATCCACCTTGGCCAGGGATTGGGTTAATGAGAGATTATTGTATTTTTTCAGATCAAGTGGCTCGGTGAGTTTTTGGCCGGGTATATCGATAAATTCCTGATTCAAATCGAGAACCAGTGTACAGCCGAATTTCTGGTCTTCAGCATGGTGTACAATATCGCTTAGAATTCTGTAGAGTTCCGCACCTGTTTCTGATTCCAGCTGTGCTTCCAACAAGGCTTCCTCCACTTGAACCAGTTTGGCCTGGTGCGTGTTGGACTTATACGCACCACCGGAAAAGCTGCAAATGGACTCACCGTTAAGTTTGATGAAACCATGACGACCCTTAAAATCAACAACGATACAAAAGTCTTCGATGATATCTTTGGATATTCCCAACAAACTGGAACCCTGGGAAATGAGCTTGCGTTCGGAATTCTCAACAGCCAAGAGAAGTTTGCGGATATGCTTATAATTATCGATACTGGGTTGTTGCATTTCCGGAAACTGAGCCACAAAATTGAGACGGTTCAGGGCAGATGGATCGATAAAGACCAGTTGCCCCCGGGGCCAGGCACCCTCTTCGCGCGTGTTAAAAATATTGAGAATCGCATCCAGTATCGGGTAAACCCGCAGCTGTGTATCCCAACCCAGTTTCATATTCATCTCGTCAACAATATAATCGCGCACCGCATGTGTGGCATACTCACGGAGAAAACTGCCGGAGATACCGGTGTATAAATGTTTCTCGTTGGCAATATCATGAGAAAAACGCCAGGCCGCATGTTCCATCCAGCGTTCCGATGGACCGGTGGAACACATATCCGGATGATGTTCGCTAAACCACATTTGATAAAAAACAGAGCAGGAACGCCCGCCATAAGAAATCAGCCCGGCCATTTGCAGGCCTTTTTCGGGTGCCAGGTAAAACGAACCATTTTTGAGCAATGGAACCGACTGCTCCCGTCGCCAGTTATCTGTGTCCAGATACAGCTCTTTAAGGCGGGGCTCATGTCCTCTTAAAAGGTTTTGAGGATCATAAATGCAAACCGGTTCATCGGCATGAATCGCATAAATTACGGCAACACGACTGGGTCCTGAAAAATGGGTAAGTCCGTTCCGCAATCCATCAGCGATGTCCGCCAGGCAGTTGCAAAGAAAAGTTTCATCCATGTGGTGGCACTCCTGAAAGGCAGAATCTCTTATCTTATTTGAAGGTTACGGTATTATGCATCCTTATCATACCACTTATGAAATCGCAATCAGGGCCTGGTACGCAGGCGCAGATAAAAATTGCCATCGCCGGCATGGTAAGCTATTATTTTAGATAGGTTGCCCACAAATCACAGAAAGGATAGCTATGAGCACAATCGCAATAAGCATAGAAACTTTAGAACTTGAGGCGGACGTCAGTAAAACACCTACCGGCGAAGCAATTCTAGCGGCGTTGCCCCTTGAAGCCCGGGTGAATGTTTGGGGCGAGGAAATCTATTTTGATGTGGCGGTCAAACTGGAATCAGAGGCGAATGCCAGCGAAATCGTGGCGGTTGGCGATTTGGGCTACTGGCCCATGGGCCCGGCCTTTTGTATCTTTTTTGGCCCCACCCCCCTTAGTCAAGGCCCGGAGCCCCGGGCTTACAGTCCCGTCAATGTTTTCGGTAAGATCAAGGGTGACCCCACCGTACTCAGACGGGTACCGGACGGAGCGCTCGTAAGGGTGATTCGGATCTAGTTCGACCGCTGATGGCATGTCGAACTGAATCAAAGCGTTCAAATGTGATCACCGATTAACACAATAAACTTGATATGCTTAAACCGGATGATGGAATAAGCTGAATAAGGTTTGCCTATCTTATTGCGTGGCCAGCCGATCAAAGACTTCCACTTTTACGGCCGGACACGTTCGAAAACAGATACCGGTGAGCTGGTTTAAAGAAATGGAGGCCTTCATGGCAGCTTCGGTGTCCGGTAGATCAACGCAGAAAAGGATATCGTACTCACCCAGTAATGCATAGATCCCTTTGACCTCACCCCCCATCTGTTTTACGGTGTCCAAGGCTGCCTCGGTTCGCTTAATGCTGATCTCCTTGATGCCCGCGGTCGAGTAGTTCCCAAACATGAAAAATGTTGCCATTGATTGCCTCCTTTCCTATGGTGTGGCCAGATGTTATCGTTAAAAGTTGCCCCGGCCCGTATTGAAATGAAAACCAGGCCAAGATCTTCCGATGATATGTCTCCAAAAGCAGAAACCTCGCGCTGCAATATAATTTTATTCATATGTTTAGGATTAAAAAGGTGAAAATCAGGATCAACGAGACCAGGACGCCAAACCCAATGGTCATGGGGGTCAGACGTGTCTCGATTTTCGGATCCCTTATTCTGGTGACGAATGAAATACTGAGGTCCATGACCTGCTGCTCAAACGCTGCACCAAAACTCAATAACGGTCCCTTGCAGAAACCGATAATTTTCGCACCCATAATCCGGAAGGCCCAGTCTGTATCCAGAACGAAGGTGGGATACCCCTTAACCAGTTTGCGTAGCAGCCAGAATCCTAGGAATGAAAATATAAACATCTGTGTAATTGAAAATATGCGCGTCAGGGTGAACGGTACGTATTCCACCGGAAAGGGCAGCATATCATACAGAACCTTGGGATATACGCCCAAAAAGATACACAAAAATGCGAGGATGCCCATTCCCACGAGCATATGGACCGGCGTGTTGAATGCCGAATCCTTCAGCTTGGCCTTAATATCATCTGGTGGTTCATCCCGACCCTGGAGCCAGATATTCCATGGAAGTTTAAGCCCCGTATGCAAAAAAGTCCCCACCGTGGCCCCCTCCAGCAATAGGTAAATAATCGGTTTTTGAATGAACTCGGCCGCTTCGATGGTCATGGCTTTGCTGATAAAACCATTGAACAAGGGAAATCCCGAGATGGAAAAACCGCCGACCATATAAAGCCAGAAAGCGATGGGCATATATTTATACAACCCACCCAAGCGGTTGAATTTGGCCGTTCCAACTACCACCAGGACACAGCCTGCGCCCATATACAGCAGCGCGTTATAGATAATGTGGCACAACGCGTGCGAAGCCGCACCATTTAGACCCATTTCCGTTCCCATGCCCACGCCCGCCACCATATACCCAATCTGGGAAATAATATGGTAGGAACACAATCTTCTACCGTCATTTTCAAGCACGGCCAGAAATAGCGCAAATACAGCCTGAATCGCTCCCATCCACATCAATAGTGGTACACCGGAAAAAGTGATGATCAAGCAGAAAATAGCTGTCTTGGTGGTATAGGCGGTCATGTAGACTGAACCACTGGGGCTGGCTTCTGAATAGGTGTCGGATAGCCAGGAGTGAAAAGGTGTGGTGGCGGAATTGATTACAAATCCCAAAAGCATGAGATTGTATCCCAGGTATTCGCTTTCCCATCCCCAGGGCATATGCGTGAATTCAATCGAACCGGTTTGGTGGACATGCATTAAAATACCCGCCAGAATACATAAGCCGCTCACATGGTGCCAAATGATGTATCGAAAGGCGGCGCCCTTGGACCGTTGCGTACCCCGGAACAACAACAATAAAAACGGCGCCCAAGACATAATTTCAAGGCTGAAGAATAACGTGAAGAGATCGCCTGCAAAAATGGCGCCCAAAGCGCTGCCCACATAGATCATGGCAACCACATGTTCCCAGTCGTTTTTAACCCCCAAGGCATAAATATTCATGCAGAATGCTGCCACCACGTAAACATAGCCAAATAACATACTCAACTTATTGATTCGGACAATATCCAGCGTGAATTGTAGAAAGGGAACATGCCATTTGTACAGCGCCGCGGGCCAGGGGGGTGTGGTGCCGAATAAACCCATGGATGTTGATACCAGGATGGCCAAACCCGCCAGAGGCAATGCGATAAAGTAGGCTTGTTTAACCCGTTTCCAGGGGATAAACGGTATCAAAAAGCCACCGATACAGATAATCAATCCGGGGTGAATCCAGAAATTCAATTCAAATCCTCTGCTTTATTCTGGTAGTAATCCTCATCAACAACGATAAAGAAGCCCAAACCTTTGGCAATCAGGATCAGCAGCATGCAGCCAAACAGACCAAACAGGGCAAAAAATTGTACGAAATACTGAAATGAAAAATGATAGTGAAGGAGATGTTTATTCAACCAGTAAAAATCGAGAAACAAGCTCACTACTAGGCAAATATAGTAGAGCCGCCAAAATAGTCTTTTGGGGTATTGTCTCAATCGATGCATGGACTACATACCTCCGAAAGTATTGGCCACCGCCATCCGGACTAAAGCATAAATGCCGAAAGTATTGGGAAACAGACAGTATATAATTGAAAAAACCGCGGTTATGGCCAGCGGAATAACCATAAACAGATAGAGCGGTTTCCGAAACTCAACAATGGGGATTTTCTCGGTATACAATTCGACTTTGGGCTCCATGTCGACTTCGAGTGTTTCCGCCGCAGGCATTTTGGCAAAAAATGCGCTGCGGATCACCGGAAAGAAGTAAACAACATCCAGCAGTGAACCAATGCATATGATGCCTAAAAAAAAGAGCTGCCCCGATTCCACCGCCCCCAGGGCCACATGCCATTTGCTGATAAAACCGGCCAGGGGCGGCGCCCCACACATACCGAATGCGCCGATGACAAATGCGGCCGAGGTGACCGGCAGCACCCGGCCGATGCCATCCATCTCACCAATCGTTTTAATACCGGTAATGGCCGTGATCGCACCGGCGCACAAAAACAGCGTGATCTTCATGAATCCGTGGAAGGGAATGTGCAACATCGCACCGCTAAGGGACATGGGGCTTAAAAGCGCAACGCCCAGCAAGATAAAGGAAAGCTGGTTAATGGTGGAATAAGCCAGCAACCTTTTTAGATTGGTCTGGCCGATGGCATAAAAATTGGCAATAATGATGGTGACTGTAGCGATACATGCCAGCAATAGGCCCAGGCCCAGGGTCTGCATCAGCTCGATGCCGTAAATGTGACAGACGATACGAATGACGCTGAAAACACCCGCCTTGACAACGGCCACGGCATGAAGCAACGCGCTGACGGGTGTCGGCGCCACCATGGCGCTGGGCAGCCAAGAATGCAACGGCATCCAGGCGGCCTTGGCGAAGCCAATCAAAAAAAATAGGAATATAATCTGCAGGGCGATTGCCGAAGTTTTTCCCAGGGCCGGACGAAGAATCCCCTGATAGCTGAAATCGGTCGTCCCCACCAGGAAATAAGTCGCCAATATCGCCAATAAAAAGAATACGCCCCCGGTCAACAAATAGGCCAGATATTTATGTCCGGCCGCTATGGCCTCGGGAGTTTCTTTGTGCGCCACCAGTGGATAGGTGGAGATGGTCAGTATTTCGTAAAAAATAAACAACGTAACCAGGTTGGCTGCAAAGGCGATACCAACGGCCCCCGTCAGAGCCACCGCAAAGGAAAAGTAAAAGCGTGTCTGGGCATGTTCTTTCAAGGTGCGCATGTAGCCGATGGAGTAAATCGAAACCAGGATCCACAGACATGAAGACGTGGTGGCAAAAATGAGTCCCAGGGCATCGACGCGCAGGGCAAAATCGATTCCCGGAATCAGATCGAACCCGGAAAATTGAATCGGGCCAATCGCCAACACAATGGGTGTCATGGACAGAACCGTCACGCAGAGCGCCAGACTCCCCAGCAGGGTCCCGCCTTCCCGGATGTTTGGTCTATGCCCGAATAACACGATAAAAAGCGCCACCAGGGTCGGCCAGGCGATGGCCCACATAGGCCGATTGGTCATGGAAAGAATATCCCCCATCGACAGCTCGAACTCTTTGAATTATGGAATTAAAATCCAGGTGAAATCGTAAAATGAATCACCTGATTGACGATGCTTTGGTTGAAAATTCCCACCAAAACGATCAAGATGGCCACAAAGCCGGCGGGTATCAGCATGGACCATGGGGCTTCCTCCAAGCGCGCATCGCCTTGCGACGAAACATGCACCGCCGTCCCCGCATGAGCAGGCCTGAAAAGCCCTTTGTCGAACACCCTAAAAAACAAGGCGACATTGATGAGAGTACAAATCAGCAAGGCTGCCACAAAAAACCATTGTCGGGCCGCAATGCCACCCAACAGCAAATACCATTTGCTAAAAAATCCACATGTGGGCGGCACACCGATAACCGCCAGCGCCCCCACGGTAAAAATGGTAGCCGTTATGGGCATGGCCTTGAACATTCCCTCGAAATCATCGATGCGATGCCCGTTGGTCCGGTACGTGATATGTCCGGCCACGAAAAACAGGCAAGCCATCATCAGGGCGTCATTGATAATGTGAAATACCGCACCTTTTAAGGCAACGGCATTGGCTACGCCGACACCGCCGATGATATATCCGATTTCAGCAACAATTACGTAGGTGAGCATCCGTTTGAAATCGTTCTGAGACAGGGCCATGACGGCGCCAAACAATATGGCGATGGTTCCTAGCCAGACCAGTATGTCATTCACCTGATACACGCTGATAGAAAACTCCGGTTTAAAAACCGTAAACATCACCCGAATCATCACGTAGGCCATGACCTTGGTCATCAAAGGCGCTAAGGCGGCGCTGACCGCCGACGGGGCATATGCATAGGCGTCCGGCAACCAGACATGCATGGGAAAGAGTGCCATTTTGATGCTCAGGCCGAACAGGATAAATGCAAATCCAACCAAAACAGTTTTGGATTGGTAGAGGTTTGGCAACAACTGGGCTAAATCCGCCATATTCAGCGATCCCGTGGCGATGTAAAGGTAACCCACACCCAACAAATAAAAACTGGCACCGATTGTCCCGACAATGATATAGCGAAAGCTGGCATACAGGGCCTTTTTTTCGCCCAAAGCAATCAGGGCGTATCCGGACAGGGAAGCCACTTCAAGCAGCACAAACAGATTGAACAGATCACCGGTAATGCATATGCCCAACAAACCCGTAACCAGCAGCAGAAAAAGACTCCAAAACAACGTTGTTTTGGCACTTAGTTCCCGCTCAACACTCTTTTTGGCGTGAATCGCCGCAAGCATGCTCAGCAGTGAAATCAACACCAGCATGGTCGCATTCAGATGATCGATTCGATAAGCGATACCCCAGGGCGGTTTCCATCCACCCAACCAGTAGTCCATGGCACCGTTTTTTATGACGGCCACGAGAATTGTCGCTGCGGACAGGAGACAAACGGCCAAAACCCCTGTCACCAGCGGATAAGCCGGCGTTCTGTATCGCCAGCCCACCGTAAAGACGATAAACGAAATCACCAGCGGTGCGACCACGATGATGGCAGGTAATTGAAGAATCATCTATGTCTACCTAAAACAAGGCGCCCAGATCCGGATGATCTTTAATGGCTCGGATGAACTGCTCTGTGCGAATGTCATAGCGCTTTTTGACCACGTGCAGCAGCCGTTGACTCATGACGTAACCCAAATGATAATTCTGCTCGAAGAGTCCTTTCAACTTTTTCGACCGGAAAGAAAGCAGCTGGGTCGGCTCGACACAAATAGCATCGGTACTGTAATTCTCCTCGGAGCCATCCAGCATGGCCGACCAGCCAATGGAATAGCCTTGTTTGATCGAACTCAGGGAAATGGTGATGCCCGAACCGATGCGTTGCTCCAGTAAAACCGTTCCTTGTAGAATAGAATAATAGCGGTCGGCCCTATCTCCCTGGTGGAAGACATATTCCTTTTCATCAAACTGGAGCAATTCGGTAATCGGTATCAGTTCGTCCAGCATGTCGTCGGTCAAATACGTCAACATGACGATTTGTTTGAGTGTTTCTCGGGTTATCATGATTCGTCCCTTATAACTGCCCTGATTGTATTCCGGTCACAGCGCCACCCATCGCTGCTTGGATGCCAGATTTAAATGCCTCAGGTTTCCTGGATTCTTTCCAAGATCTCGTTCTCTTCCAGGGTGTGATAGCGCTGATGAATCCTTATAACCAGAGCCAGGGCCACCCCCAGCGTGGCCACCGCCACGACAATGGCGGTCAGCATGAGAACATGCGGCAGCGGATTGATGTAGTGCGCGGCCGATACCGCCGAGTGCGCACTGTCGTTTTCGTGCTCGATGATGGGGATGGTTGCATCTAGTTTCGCACCGACTGAAATAAAAAACAAAATCACGGATGTCTGTAAAATGTTCATACCGATGATTTTTTTAATCAGATTATTCTTGGCAATGATCCCGTATAGCCCAATCATCATGAGGATAATATAGACCCAATAGTTTGTTCTCGAAATTAAAACATCCAGATATACTTCCATTGCTAAAGCCCCTCGTCATGTTTACCGGCCGAGGCCAAGTTGGTGTAAAGTGTTACCATGACGGCCATGACGGCGATGCCCACTCCGATTTCAATCATCAGGATTCCATGGGACCGCGCCGTCACCGGATCGACACCCAGGATGCCGGCTAATGCTCGGTAATCGAGGAAATTGAAGCCGAAAAGCATGCACAAAATACCTGTGCAGGCATAGATAAATACCCCCAGTGCACTGAGTACTATCGTTGTATGTTCACTCATACGCCTCATACCGGTGCGCAGATTGAAGGCAATCGAAAATATAATCATGGCCGCGCCCAGGATGACACCACCCTGAAAGCCGCCGCCCGGGCTATGGTGTCCGTGGGCAATGACATACAAAGCGAAAATTTGAATAAAGGGTACGATCAGCCGGCTGGTGGTTTTGACGATCATATCATGGGGGACCCAGACTGAATCGATCCGTTCAAAAGCAGTCGAATCCTCCGGGAATTTGCCGTCTTTATCGATCCGCAAGGTTATCCCGGTGGGAATATGACGGTAGAGCCGTGTTGCGGATGTTTCTGTGCGAAAACGCCGCAGCAGAAATATACAAGCGATGCCGGCCGTGAAGATAACGATGGTCTCAAACATGGTATCGTATCCGCGATAATCAGCCAGTACTGCGGTCACAAGGTTTGGAACTGACGTATCTGCCTCGCATTTCTCAATATAGTAAGGTGAGACATGACAGTTGGCCGGCGCTTCCGGATCGCCCCATGACGGAAATTCCAGCGAGCCGTATATGAGCACGCCTCCCAGCAGAATAACGATGATCAGTCCGATTGTTTTCAATCTTCGGTCCTCCGTGATGTTCGAAACACGGCGGCTACAAAAAGAACTGTACTGACGCCGGCGCCGACCGATGCTTCGGTAAAAGCCACATCAACCGCCCCCATGATGGCCCATAACAGGCACATCATAAAACTGTAGGCCCCAAAAAGGATGGCCGCACCCAACAAATCCTTGACGGACAGGGCGCCCACCGCCAGAATCATGACGATGACCAGGATAACAATTTCAATCTGCCAGATCATTCCGTTTCTTCTCCAACAACAGGTTTGGTCCACGGCCGCAAACCCGCGCGAACGCCGGCATCCACAATGGCATGCGTGGCCGTTGGGCTGGTGATGAATACAAACACGATTATTAAACAAATTTTCAAAGCCGTTAGAATTGACCCGTGAGAAAAAGCCACATGGAGAGCCAGCGCACCGACAGTGGTTACCAGTCCAAAGGTATCAAGCTTACCGGCCGGATGCAGGCGCGAGTAAAAATCCGGGAAACGCAGGATGCCCACTGTCCCGCCGCTAAAAAATATCAGGCCGCATATTAAAAAAAATGTAATCAGTATGTTCATCATGTGTTTTCGCCTCTTTATTCCGTGCTTTCATCATATAAGCCTTTGCGTTTTTGAAAATAGCGGGAAGCCGCCAAGACGGCGATGAAGTTTAACAGGCCATACGCCAGAGCGATGTCCACGAACATCTCCACACGATGATAAAGTAGACCGATTATAATCAACAAAGAAGTGGTTTTACTCCCGATGGCGTTAACACCGATCAGTCGATCCAGAACAGTCGGCCCAACCACTGCGCGGTAAACGGATAAAAACATCAATAGACTTAAAAACAAGCCGGTATATAGAAACAGGTTATCCATCATTCCTTGAAAATTCGTGCAATTTTTCGCTCCATTTCGCCAGGCAGTGGCTCACCCGAAGCCACATTAATACAATGTACGGTGAAGCGTCCTACTTCAGACACATTTACGGTTATGGTTCCAGGGGTTAGGGTGATGGAATTGGCAAAAGTTGTGCGGGCCATATCACTTTCCAAATGGCTGTTGAACTCGATAATTTGCGGATCGATCAGTTCCTTCATGCGGGGGTGAAACGCCAGACGCAGCACTTTTAAATTGGCAATCAGAATCTGGTAGAGCAACCAAGGAACATATAATGCGAATCGGATCCAAAATGCTAAAAAGTCAGTTTTCAATCCAGACGGAAACAGCAGGTCGCTGGAGAAATAGGTTACCAACAGGCAGGAAATAGCCCCCAAAACCAAGTGAAACAGATCGAATTTGCCCGAAAAAATCAGCCAAAAACTGAACATGATGAAGAAGGTAATGATGAAGGGCAATGCAGTTGAACGATTTTTAGCTGGGGCTTGAAGTTGGTTTTTAGCGCGGGCGTGCTGGTCCGGCTCTTGAGTCGGTGCTATTTTTTTATCAGCAACCAATTCCGGGCCCCTCCCCAAACGAATGGATTCCGAGTTTACCTGAGCCTGTGGTGGTTTTCTCAGAGTTCCTGCCGGAGATGTTCAGATGGTGGGATGTCAGCTAACGTGCGAATTCTGGTTCAACGGTGATATGGGTTCAGCAGCTCCTGGACAGGTTGAATATTCGATAACGGATTATATCCATCTCAACCAATGACCGTGTTTCGTTGCAGCGCCTACCTGGATTGTGAATAAGGTCGTTTTACCGATCAACTCCTTACTATCTGGTAGCTCACCGATTTATACCCCTTGACTTTGCGGATGTGAAAAGCCAAAATTCGGCTTTCGTATCTGGCAATATAATTTTTAAGCAATTTCTTGCCGTTGCGAAAACGGGCGCCCTGCAAATTTACGATTAGGCTGGGCACATCATTGACCCGGCCTTCGCAAAGCACACGCGGTCCGTCGCCGATCAGCACCTCCCATTCACCGGCCACCAAAATGCCCAGTTCTTCCAGCATGGGATAGAATTCTTCCATTACGTAGCGGGTATAGGCATCATAATCCTTTATGCTTTCGGTAGTGACGTTCCACATTTGATTAAATTTGACCGTATCCTCGCGAATATCGATGGAATAAGCATCCTTTTTCGCGGTGGATACCAGCACTTTGGTCTTGTAGTTGATGATGTGGTGCTGCAATTCCCCCAAGAGCTTACGATATTTTTCGCTGCGGAGCGCCTCTTCCAGTAAATCCAGATCATTACTGACTGTTTCGAGGATAAAATCACTATAGGCCCCGACCATTACCGACCAGGCTGCCACCGTATGCATATTCAAGCGATTGATACCGGGGATAAACTTGTTAATAATAAATTTTTCATACGCGTCTCTTTTGCGCGGATTGACTGTCCAGTAGTGATCAAATTTAACCGTCATAAGGTGTCCCTCCTTTGCGAAAGATCAAAATTCCTATCCCTGCAGTCTCGCTTTGGCGGGACAGGGTATTGCGGAATTTTGCCGAAATCCTTTAGATTCCGGTTTCACTCTTTTCTGCTTCGATTTTAGTAGATTGTGAGTCTGATATGAAGAGGATTTTACGGCTATTACATATTAGCATATTGCTGGAAGTAATTACAATGATTAATTAGTGTATCATTGCTTTTTGAAATTGATGTTTGAATTTCGAAGCGCCGCCGTTGGCCGGGTGTCTGACTTTTATGGCTTCGATACCGGCTTGCTGCATGGACACTTGTGACTTCTCGCCAACTGCGATAACCTTTACCTTGCCTGTCATGGTAAGAAGTTGTTCTAATATGTTGATGCCGGCATTTAGCTCTGTATCGGTGGGCGTCCGGTTGGACAGCATTCCTTTTTGGGGCTTGTAGGGATGCCATGGGAAGGCATTCCAAAGGACAAGCTGTCGGCTATCAAGACCGCTTGCAATCAGATGCCCCCACACAATGGTAGCGGTTGGTTCGCTGAATCCCATGGGCTTGATTTCAGCAGAGCTGGTCCGTTGCGGTTCTACAGATGTGAAAACATGCCGGGGAAAAATGCCGCGTTTTAATTGTCCCCCTAATAGTATCCGCTCGGATGTCATGGCAATCCCGGTAAAATGGCCGCCCTGGTAGCCTAGGGCCTCGCCCACCAGCAAGGTGCCGCAGCAACCAATCCGTTCTCCAAGATAGGCTGCTAATTGCGTACGGCGTATCTGAGGCCCGCGACGGTTACAATCATTTTGCGGATCCACATCATACCAGGGATTAAAGATACCGCTCCCCACGGGATTCTGTTTCAACCGTTGGATAAAGGTTTGTATATCCATCTTTGATGTGCTCGTAAAAAGTCAAAATTCTCAAATTCTGAATAGTTAACCTGCTGAAATTATTAAGAGTGAAATTCGAAACGGCCGCGGCGGTGACCAGGGGCAGTTTCACGTGTTGCCAGGCAGAGAAATCAAAACGGTTGTTCCTTTACCCGGCGTACTGCTGATATCTATGGTTCCGCCATGCGCCTCCACAATCGTTTTACACAGACTGAGGCCCAGTCCGTAACCGCCGGTTTCCCGGGTACGGGATTTATCGGCCCGGTAAAAAGGTTCCCAGATATGGATCAGCGCCCCGGGCTCGATGCCGATCCCGTTGTCAGCGATGGTGACATCGACCCAGTTTTTTCGTAAACCGATCGATATTTCAACTGGCGCGCTATCTTTATTTGAATACTTGACAGCATTATCGATCAAATTTTTAAAAACAATCTTGATTCGCTCCGGATCCAGTTTAAATGTCCTATCAGAACGTGTCTCTCTGAAAACCACCCCGGGGCTTTGATTTTGATAAGCTGCCGTGACATCCTGGATAAGATTCGCCAGATTGGTTGGCTGCAGGTTCAGACGGCCGTGATCATGATGAATGCGTGCCGCGTCTAATATCTGGGATATCAACTCCTCGATTTCGTGGATGTCTGCCTGCAACAATTCCTTGGTTTGGCCCGCTTCCACAAATTCCAGTGCTACTTTCATCCGGGTCAACGGGGATCGCAGCTCATGACTCACATCCCTTAGCAGCTGTTCCTTGGCAGCCAGCATGGTTCGCAGGCGCCCGATCATATCATTGAAGGCCCGGGTTAACTGACCGAGTTCATCAGACTTCGTCACCGCTACCCGGTACTGCAGGTCCCCGCGACCGACGGCTTTCACGCCGCTATCCAACAAACGTACCGGCCGCAAAATCCGGCGAATCAGCCCATAAGCCCCCAGCAGTATCAATGCAATCGTAATAAAGATCAGACCATGAACCCGCCTGAGAGCCGGATTTTTATGATATTCGCCGGACAACTCGAAAAGATAATTGCCATCCGCATGGCGATATTCAAAGTAGAACCGTCCGTGGAACATCCCGCTGCGCACATGGGGCTGATTTGGCCACGCACGCAAACGAATTTTATGAAGGTCCCGTGACTTTGGCGCAGTAGACCAGGATGCCTCCGGGCCCTGGTAGTGAATTTGAAGTGATGTTTGATCCGCGATTTGGCGGGCCTTCCCGTAATCCGGAGGTGAACCCAAATCGGCGATCACATAGTTCAGGTATTGATGGATATTGCTCTGAAACGGTCGACCGGCCATGGCCCGATAGGCACCAAAAAAACCCCACAAGGCGATGTTGATACAGATACCGGTCACCAAGATAATGGCCAGCATCTTGGTGAATACGGAGTTGAATATTTTTTTAATCCAGTTTAGTCGCATGCTGACTTAGAATTACTACGATAGATATTTTTTCAGGTAACCCCACCAAAGCCATCAGCAATCGGCTTTAAGCAATAAGCCGCTTAGCGTTGTCAGCTTTTTGCTTAATGCTGCTCTTGGCCTATAAATACGTACCCTGCCCCCCACACGGTCTTAATAAAGGTGGGCGATTTGGGATCGTCTTTCAATTTCTGCCGCAGGCGACTCATGGTAATATCCACAGATCGGTTAAATGCGTCCGAGTCCATGCCGCGCAACTCTTGTAATATGTGGTCGCGATCGAGAACTTTGCCGGCATTCCGCACCAGCAATGCCAGGGCCATAAACTCATTGGTCGTCAAGTCCAGGAGTTCCTGCTGCAGCCAGGCGCAGCGTTTGTCAAAATCAATCTCGAGCGGACCAAATGACTGCACGGGCACACCCGCTCTGTCCCCACCCCGGCGCAAAACAGCATGGATCCGCGCCACCAGCTCCCGCGGCTCGAATGGTTTGGGCAGGTAGTCATCGGCTCCCAACTCAAGCCCGATAACCCTGTCGGTGATCTCTCCCCGGGCCGTTAGCATGATGATCGGAATGGTGTAGGTTTCACGAATAGTTTTGCACACCTGAAAACCATCCATCTCGGGCAGCATAACATCCAAGATGACCAGGTCCGGCTGCTCCTTTTTGATCAGTTTAAGACCCCGGGAAGGATGTACGGCGGTCACCACCTCTAAGCCGAACTCACCCAAAAATTTCTGTAACAACTGGTTGAGTTTTTCATCGTCATCGATAACCAGAATTTTTTGCTGCATGGCACCCTGTCTGTCGATCGTGGTGTGGTATTGTTTCTTGTTATAATAATTGCGGATTGAGGAAATCGGCAACTGAATTCCTCAATCCTCCCGCACCTAATTATAAGCTGGGTGTGCGTTCAGCGTCCTGGTCTGTCCTTCAACTTGAATCCTGGTGGAACCCTCGGATCCTCGGACCCTCTGATCTTAATCTGCCCACCGACGCGAACACCGCCCTTCCCACTTTTCCAACTTTTTAATCAGTTTATCGCGTTGTTCCGGCGACAGGCTGGCATGAAATTCGGCAATCCGGTCCACAGCGAGGTTCATGACAACTTCCATCTCCTTGCGATGCGTGACGATCATGGCCTTAACACGCTCCGTATCGATGGCATCGCTGCTCAGCTGGGCTTTAATTTCTGCATGCATCGTTTCTTTATCGGCATGCATTTCTTTGGCTTTGCTCAAAATTTCATTTTTAAAGGCATCCGCCATCTCTTCTTGGCCCTCAGTCAGATCCAGAACTTCGGTCAAATAATCCACCATGAAGTCTGCACCTTTATGCCCGCCCCGATGGTGACACCCCACAAACAAGGTCGTTCCCAAACCTACCAAAGTCAATAACGTGATAATCATCAGTGTTCTCATCGTGATTTCCCCCTTTGCTTTCGTGTTTAGTTCATGCCGAAACCGATTCAAACCCGATTCGAATTTCCCGATAGTCTGAATCGTTAGGGAGAAGATAATCTTTTTTTTCACGAAATGCTTTGCTAGCGCGTAACAAGTTGTAACAAATTGTAACAACTGGCTTGATTTTAATTTTCTGACATTCGAACCACAAGAACGGGGATTTCAGACCGGCGGATAACGCGCCGGGCCGTGCTTCCCATGACCACATCAGCCAATGTGCTCCGCCCATGTGTTCCCATGACAATCAAATCACATTTTTTTTCCGAAGCCACAGCCAGAATCTTTTCAACCGGATTACCTTTTTCAACCACAATTTCGTCATCATCATCCTGGCGCTTATCAAAATCGGCTTTAACCTTTGCACTGAATTGATCCAGGATGTCGCGGATAAAATGGTGATCCTTTCTTTTTCCGATCAGGGCGTCTTTGGCATCTTGTTGATGTTTATTTTGCACCTCCTCCCAACGCTTTTTCCCGATGTAACCCATGGCACCGGTGCTTTCGACGATGGACGGCGTTTCCGGCAGCACATGTAAAAAAGTAATTTGAGCCCCATATTGACTTGCCAGGCTAATGGCATAAGAAAAAGCATATTGGGCACTTTCGGATAAGTCTGTGGCATATAAAATATTCTTTATCTGAACGTCTGGTATTTGCATGCATCCTCCCTGTTGATGTTGTTTGATACTGAATCGGATTTGTTTACGTTGTAATGAATTTTTCACCACCCATAACCGAAAATATCAGTGGATTGCCACCCAACTGGTAGGCCAGATCCACCGGGGAAGGCACATCCCAAACGGCAAAATCAGCGACCTTTCCGGCCTCCAGCGTTCCAATCTCATCCTGGAGACCCAGTGCCTGAGCCGCATGTCGGGTAGCACCTGCCAGGGCTTCGGCCGGTGTTACCCCAAATAGGACGCAAGCCATGTTCATCATACTGCGGAGTGAAAGCACCGGACTGGTACCTGGATTGGCATCGGTACTCACGGCCATGGGCACACCGGCCTCGCGCAACGAACCAATGGGCGGCTTTTGGGTTTCATTCAGATAATAAAAAGCCCCTGGCAACAATACGGCCACACACCCGCTTTCAGCCAGTGCCGGTATATCCTCAGGATCCAAGTACTCCAAATGATCGACACTTAGGGCCTGATAGCGCGCCGCCAATACGGCCCCCTTGGAGTCTGAAAGCTGCTCGGCATGCAGCTTAACCGGCAAGCCATATGCAGCAGCCGCCTTGAAAATGCTTTCAGTCTGATCCAAATTAAAAGCGATGGCCTCACAAAAAACATCCACCGCCGATGCCAGGTTCTGATTGACGACTTCGGGTAAAATGGATGTGTTGATCAAATGTACATAATCATCGGGTCGGCCCTGGTATTCAGGCGGTACTGTATGGGCACCCAAAAAGGTGGCCTTGATCCGGGCGGGTGTTTGTGCGTCTAAGTGCTTGATGACTTTCAGGAGTTTGAGCTCATTCTCCAAATCAAGTCCATACCCGCTTTTAACCTCCAGAGTGGTAACCCCATCTGCCAGCAATGCCTGTAGGCGCGGTATGCTTTGTTGCCGTATTTCTGCTTCTTCGGACGCCCGTACGGCACGAACGGTGCTAATGATGCCGCCGCCGGCCTCGGCAATAGCCTTATAATCCGACCCTTTCAGGCGCATCTCGAATTCATTGGATCGATTGCCCGCATACACGAGATGGGTGTGGCAATCCACCAGACCGGGTGTTATCCAGGCACCGGCCAAATCCTGAACCAGACCGGCATTGGACCTGGCATCAGACGGCAGTTCCGTTGCCGGTCCGACCCAACGGATACGTCCTTTATGAACTGCAATGGCGCCATCCGCAATCACACCATACCCGTTATCTCCGGCCATGGTGGCCAGGTGGGCGTTTAGCCAGAGGGAATCAAATGGTTTAGACATTTTTTTCATAATCTTCATGAAATCCAATAGAGATAAAATTACCCTTACGCGTTATTCCAAATTTAACGCTTATCTAGAATCGCCAAAACTTTTGCACAATTATCCTTTGCGCGCCTGGTAATTTCTTCCGCTTCTTTGAGAACCTTTTCTTTAAAGTCTTGGTCGCAGACAGCGTTCATGTTTATCAGCACATTCTGCCAGGCACCCCAGATACCGGCTTCCAGTGAACGGGCTCCCACCTGTACATCCGATTTGGAAGCCGGATTTCCATAGTTCGCGATGGCAGTCATGGCATCCCAGGCTTTGTCTCCCAATCGCATGGTGGCCAAAGGTGTCTGAACAGCCGATTTCAAACCGGCCTGCATGGCTTCTTGGCGCTGGCGTTTTTCTGCATCGGTCTCTTTGGGCATTCGCAACGCCGCCATATAATCGCCAAAAGCATCGGTGTCCGCATCGATTAAAGGAATCAGATCCTGACTAATGCGATGCAAGGGCGGAATGATTTCACGCATCCTAACATCCAGGTCTTCAAATTTACGCACACCATAGGTCAGCTTGGCCACCATGGCCCCCAAACCCACGCCCACCGCCGCCAGTTGGGCCGAAACCGAACCGCCGCCCGGGGCCGAAGACCGCGAAGCGACTTCCTCTATAAAACCGCGCAGGGTCATGTTTGTTAAGGGTGCTTCAGGCGGTTCAGCCACAATGTATTCGATAATGCGTTCCTGCGGATTAAAGGGTGTGATGGCGTTGAGCCCTAAACGCGCAATGGCCAGCCGAATTTTTTGATCGTCATCAATGATAAACAGGTCCTCTTTTTCCATGTAATAGTCGGCCGCCATCTGGATCGATTCCAGCGGTACCACACCGACAATTTCCGATCCGGCGACGCCTACTTTTAATTTCCGAGCTTCCGCCTTCACGGCTTCAAACAGCGTGTGAATGGGTGTGATGCGGTAGTCATTCAGATTTACAGTCACCTGGGCCAGGTTGTATTCGTCTACAAACCAGCCCATGCCCTTAACCATTTTCAGGCGTCCCGGCTCCTGAGGCCCGCGCCCGGCCTCGCGCAGATTCAGGGCAATGCGGTGGGCTTGATTGGGTGTGCCGATAATATTGACATTGTAGGCAATCAAAAAGTTGCGCGCCCCGGTAGCAGTGGCTCCCCAGGATGGTACAAATTCGGCCGGTCCATAGTCAGGCCGCCATTGCGGATCTTTGAGGCGCTCGGCCAAACCCTCATACTCACCCTGGCGGACATCCGGAAGCTTGCGCCGGTAATCCTTTTTGGCAGCATGTTCGTACAGAAACACGGGTACGTTTTGTGTTTCACCCAAAAGACGACCGAATTTTTCGGCCAGGGCCACACATTCCTGCATGCTGATATTGGCCACCGGTACGAACGGACAGACATCCATGGCGCCAAACCGCGGGTGCTCACCCGAATGCCCTGACATGTCGATTCGTTCCCGGGCAACGGCCGCTGCATTTAAAGCACCTTGGACAACGGCCTCAGGATCACCCACAAAGGTATACACCGTCCGGTTGGTGCTGGCACCCGGATCCACATCCAGCAGCCGACAGCCGTCGGTTTCTTGAATGGCCTTGGAAATGGCCGTGATCACCGCTTGATCGCGGCCCTCCGAAAAATTGGGAACGCATTCGACGATTTGATTCATTGAAGCTTCCTTTCTCATATCCTTTTGAAACTCAGAAGATAATATATGCTAATTCAAATAATAATAGGCGAATAGGATTCAAGGGTTCGCGGGGCCCAGTGATTTAACTGATAGCGCGTAGCGGTAAGCGCTCAGTCATAAGCAGCTTGTTGCTGAAGGCTGAAAGCTTATGGCTGCCAACAGCATTGTGCTCACTTGAATCCGTGAATCCTCGGTCCCTGGAATCCTGCTCTGTGGCTGTTAGCGGCTTATAGCCTAATAGTCTTCAGCCTAACAGCCTATCTTTTTAAAATCTTATCAATCAAATTATCATCTGCCAAAAAGGGCACCGTAATGTGATCGCCATTTTGATTGGCACGGTTATATTCCGCGGCCACGGCCATGGCATTGGGATTTCGGGCCCAATTTCGACGGGCCACGCCGCCCATGACATCCCAGGTAATGGCCGATCGAATGATCGCATCCACCTGGAGGCTGCCGTCCAGGACCAATCCGAATCCGCCATTGATGGCTTTGCCGATACCCACCCCGCCACCATTATGAAGGGCCACCAGCGACATGCCCCTGGCGGCGTTACCGGCAAAACAATGGGTGGCCATATCCGCACAGACATTGCTGCCGTCTCTGATGTTGGCGGTTTCCCGGAAAGGCGAATCCGTGCCACCGGGATCATGATGATCCCGGCCCAGCATCACCGGACCGAT
>Ga0180435_10000257_pt1 | contig 54842 bp, 41 predicted proteins | sample SS_ome_3_FD_132467 | JGI IMG/M metagenome (GOLD analysis project Ga0180435, IMG submission 132467) | Hypersaline lake sediment archaeal communities from the Salton Sea, California, USA - SS_3_S_1 metaG | ecosystem: Environmental > Aquatic > Non-marine Saline and Alkaline > Hypersaline >... | reverse complement strand
TATGTTACAAGCTGTTCTTTCTTAATGATGCCTAATGCATTCAGACAGTGTCCGCTGAAGTTGCTGATCATATCTCCGCACCAGGCAAGGTTTTGATGGAAAAACACCCCGACCCCTGATATAGTTAGTTAATATATTCAATCAATCGCATAAAGAGGAATAAATGCCCACATTACTACTCGAAGTAGGTGCCGAAGAAATCCCGGCTGGATACATTGTACCGGCCCTGGAGGCCATGGCGGCAAACCTGACGAAGAAATTGCGTGCCGCGCGGATTCCCCATGGTGCCGCACGGATCTATGGCACCCCCAGGCATCTGGCCGTTTTAATCGAAGATGTCGCCACCCGACAAAAAACCGTAACCAGTGACGTACAGGGACCACCTCAAAAAGTAGCCTTTGATGCGGATGGTAAGCCAACGGTGGCCGGTCAGAAATTTGCCCAAAAGGTGGGATTGGATGTGAGCAAACTCAGCGTGAAGACGACTCCAAAAGGCGAATATGTTTACGCCAGGGTGGTCGAACGCGGCTTGGCCACCCGAACCATTTTGAAACAGATCCTAGCGGAAGTTATTCTAAGCACACCCTTTCCCAAAACCATGCGCTGGGGTGATCTGGATATATCTTTTGCCCGTCCCATCTTTTCGGTTCTGGCCTTGCTGGGCCCGCAGGTGGTGACATTTCAACTCGGAAACATCAAAAGTGGTCGCACGACATTTGGCCACAGCTTCATGCATCCAAAGAAAATTAAAATCGCCGATCCGGCCGAATACATCCACAAACTGGCGGATGCGCATGTAATGGTCGACATGGAGGCTCGCAAAAAAGCAACCACAGATGAAATTGAGGCCGCAGCCGCAGCCGTGGGCGGTAATGTCCTCCACGATGAGGAATTGCTCGATATCGTCACCAATCTGGTGGAATACCCGGTTGCCACGGCCGGTCGGTTCGATGACGATTTCCTAAATATCCCCGAGGAAATTTTGATTACGGCCATGCGCGAGCACCAAAAATATTTTGCCGTTGTGGATGATGCCGGCAAACTGATGCCTTACTTCATTGCCGTTAACAACACCCGGACCAAGGATTTAGGTTTGGTGGCCAAAGGCCACGAGCGGGTCTTACGGGCCAGGCTGGCCGATGCCGAGTTTTTCTATCAGAGTGATGAGAAGGTACTGTTTGATCTTTGGAATGCGCGTTTAAAAGGTGTCCTTTTTCAGGCCGAGCTCGGTACCATGGCAGAGAAAGTTCAGCGGGTCAAATCCATTGCCGGCGAGCTGGCTGCGAGAATTTCCAAGGAACCCGATTTCCAAAAACGGGCCGTCCGCGCGGCAGAATTATGTAAGGCCGACCTGGTGAGTCAGGTTGTGGTTGAGTTTCCAAAGCTGCAGGGTGTTATGGGCCGGGTTTACGCCACGGTGGCCAATGAACCCGATGATGTGGCCGCCGCCATTGAAGAACACTACCGCCCGACGTCCTCGGGCGGTCGTCTTCCGGAGACATCCACGGGAGCGGTTTTGGCTATTGCCGACAAATTGGATTCCATTTGTGGGTGTTTCGCAGTCGGTTTAAAACCGACCGGGGCTTCGGACCCGTATGCCTTGCGACGTCAGGGCATCGGCATAATCAACATAATGCGCAATAAGAATTTCTCGGTTTCCCTCAACCAAATGATCACACTCGCACTGAAGCCCTTTGCTCATAAGGCTCAAACCAGTATTGATATAATTGCCTTGGACATCCACACCTTCCTGAAGAATCGTATGTTGCGCCAGTTGGTTGAGGAGGGTTTTTCAAAAGATGTGATTGCAGCCATTATGAGTACCGGAGCCAATAGCGTGCCCGATGTCTGGAGTCGGGTCACGGCCCTGCAGGGACTTAAAGGCGCTCCGGATTTCGAACCGCTGGCCGTGGCTTTCAAACGCGTGGTCAACATCATGCGCAAAGCCGAGGATGTGGGTGACACGCGTGTGGATGAGACCCTGTTCCAGCATGCCTCCGAAAAAGATCTTCTGACTGCCTTCAACGCTGTGCAGCAAAAAGCATTGGTCCATCTGGATGCGGGTCAATTTGAAGCAGGTTTAAGGGCCATTGCTTCGCTGCGCGATCCGGTGGATGCCTTTTTTGATGGCGTGCTGGTCATGGCCGAGGATGCGGCTATTCGTCGCAATCGATTGGCACTCTTGGGCGTTATTGCCGGATTGTTTAATCAGTTTGCCGATTTTTCAAAAATTTCTACCTAAATTCAGCTAAGATCATCGTACATAAGGGAGGAATGAATGCCTTTTGATCCGGATAAAGATAAAATGCTCAAAAACTGGCGTTGTGAGGAAACCGGTTTAATGGTTTCCATCAACCAATATGCTGAAGGACAGCCCAAGGTTCAAATCGGGCCGCGAATTCTAAAGAAAAAGGACGGCAGTGACCGGGCGCCGGTCAAAGCCGGGCGTTTAACCGTAGAGGATATCTTCTGGCTGTATGATGTAATCGATGAGGTCAAGGAATCCCTGACCGAGTTGGCATCGCCAGTGTAAAAGAATTAGGCTTTTAGGAGTTTAGGCTGAAGACGTTTAGGCTGTAAAAAGCAAATAGCCTATAGACCAAACACCTAAAGCGCTATCACTTGAATCCTTGAATCCTCGGATTCTCGAATTCTTCTCCAGATTGTACCATAGAGAGATTGATTCTAAAATTCCTTTTTCACATTGAATTGCAAACTAGAACACCCATGTCGCTATGAGATAAAATGGAATTCTCTCCCGACAACCATCCCATCGTAGCTCCCATCAAAACCAGCAATACGCCAGATCTTGGCTCGGTGGCGATTATGGCGGCTACCCCGCCGGATTACCAATTATTAGCAACACAGCTTAAATTTAATCACGACAACATTCGGTCGCTTTTTACGACCAATCTAGCCGTGGGTTCGACGAACTTCCCGGAACTTTCCTTGTGCGGCCCCTTTATCGGTGCACCATTCGGGACCATGATTCTGGAAACATTGATTGCCTGGGGTGCCCGCCGGGTCATCTTTCTGGGTTGGTGCGGGGCCGTGGCCAAGCATGTTCGGATTGGGAACATCATATTACCAAACGCTGCGCTAGTAGATGAAGGTACATCGCGGCATTATGGACAATCGCTATCGGATCCCGCAACACCGTCTGAAAAAATTCTGCAACAAACAAGAAACATTCTAGACCAAAGCGGCCAACCCTATCAAGAAGGTCTGATTTGGACCACCGATGCCGCTTTTCGTGAGACACCCCAGAAGGTCAGAATTTATCAGGACAACGGGGTTCTGGCTGTGGAAATGGAGCTATCGGCTCTGTTTTCAGTGGGCAAGTTTCATGGGGTGGCGGTTGTGGGCTTACTGGTTGTTTCGGATGAGATTTCGACATTAACCTGGAAACCGGGATTCAAAAGCAAAACCTTTAAAGCCGGGCGTCATGCTGCCGCCAATGTCGTGCAGAAACTGGTCGAGACATTGATATGAACGAACAGATCCAAGCTATCGTCCGCAAGCTGGAAGCATACAACGCAGCGTATCGCGAAGGTTCACCGCTGGTTAGCGATCGTGTCTACGATGAATTGGTAGAGGAATTACGGCGCCTCGATCCCGGCAACGCATTCCTATCTGCGGTCGAGCCAGAGACATTCAGCGGCCGACGCGAAGTACGCCATCCAGTGCCCATGTTATCGACGGACAAAGCTTATACCCTGGAGGCATTGGAACGCTTTGTTGCCCGGGTCGCCAAAGCGGCGCAGGCCTTGGGTATTTTGACTGTCACCTACCGCGTGACACCCAAATTGGATGGCCTGGCCGGTCGGGATGACGGGGAGGTTTTTGTCTCGCGTGGCAATGGTCAAATCGGATATGAAATCAGCAGCGCTTTCCAAAAGGGGGTGATTCCCATCGGTGGCCGGGGACTGGGTGTCGGTGAGATTGTGATCGTCAATTCCTATTTTGAAACACATCTGGCCAACAAATTCGAGCACCCCCGCAACATGGTGGTGGGCATCATCTCATCGGATACAGTCAACGAGATTGCCCAAAAAGCATTGGACGACGGGGTGGTGCATTTTGTTCCTTACAATCAGCTGGTGTGCTGGGAAGGACAAGCCGATAAACTACTGGCGGACATCGATACCATCGTAGCCGATCTTGCCGAGCAGACCGACTACCCCATGGACGGGGCCGTGGCGGATGTCGTCAATCCGGAAATACGGGACGCCATGGGCGCCACATCCCATCACTACCGCTGGCAAATTGCCATCAAGAAAAAAGGGGCCACCGCCATCACGGAAGTCGTTGATGTGTACTGGCAGGTGGGACGTACCGGCAATGTCACTCCGGTTATGGCGGTGAAGCCCGTTCTTCTGTCCGGCGCCACCATTCGACGCGTGACCGCCCACCATGCCGGCATGGTCGCCAAACAGAAACTCGGACCGGGGGCCGCCATCGAAATTGTCCGCAGCGGCGAAGTGATTCCCAAGCTGGAAAGGGTGTTTCAGCCTGCGGATCAGGTAATTCTACCCCGGGAATGCCCCGTTTGTGGGACATCGCTTGTCTGGCAAAACGATTTCTTGCGCTGTACCAACCGCCGGGGCTGCCGGGCCCAGATCGAACAACGCATCAGCCACTGGTTTAAAACCCTGGGCAATGCCGACTGGTTCGGTATCAAAAGCATCCAGAAAATGGTGGCCGGCGGATTCGATACCCTTGAGAAGATTTACGCCATGACCGAACAGGATTTTGTCGACCTGGGGTTTGGACCGGTACAGTCCAAAAATCTGGCGCAGGCCCTGATCATCAGCCGGACCAAGCAGGTGGCGGACTGGCGGTTTTTGGCGGCGCTTGGTATTACCAACCTGGGTAAGGGTGATAGCCGTAAACTGCTGTCCCACATATCTTTGCAAAATCTGCTGAATGTGGAAAAAGATGCGATCGCGTCCATCAATGGGTTTGGCGGCGTCACCAGCCAGTCCATTTATGAGGGGCTCCAAGAACTGCGCCCAACTATCGAGCATATGCTGCAGCTTGGATTTAATTTAGAACTTACTCCTTTGGGGCATGAATTGGAGAATAGGAATAGCCCAATTTCCGGGAAAGGCGTTGTATTTACGGGCAAGATGCAGCAGGGCAGCCGTGGAGATATGCAGAATCAGGCCAGGCAGTTGGGTGCCAGGGTCCAAACCGCAGTCAGCACTAAAACCGACCTGCTGGTATGCGGTGAGAAAGTAGGTGAGAAAAAGTTAGACAAGGCTAGAAATTTGGGAGTAACCATTGTCTCCGAGGATGAATATTTGGCGATCATCAAGACGTGAGGATCGCCAAAAGGATTCAAGGGGGCAAGGATGCCAGGGTTCAAGTGGCAGCCTGTTGCAAAACGCTCCAAGCAGCTTCCGCAGCATCCAAGCTTTCCGGCGTTTTGCTACCAAGGGTGTCCGTCTATCTCTCGATCGAGACAATTTGTCGATTGTAAAATTTCAGGAGAACCAATCATGTCGAACAACGTTCGTGCCCATGCCATCATCAGCGGCAAGGTCCAGGGGGTCTGGTTTCGGGTAGAAACCCAGCAGGCGGCCCGACGCCAAGGTGTGACAGGCTGGGTCCGCAATAAAAGGGACGGATCCGTGGAGGCCGTTTTCGAAGGCGAGGCGGAGGATGTTCAAGCCACACTATCCTGGTGCCACAAAGGTCCGCCCCATGCCAGGGTCGATAATGTTGCCGTGTCCTGGCAGGATCATGCCGGCGAATACACTGACTTTCATGTTACCTACTAATCCAAATTCAATATATTCCCCGCCGACACAATATGGGGGCCGTCCTTGAATTCTTTTACTAATTCCGTAAGTCAAAAAAATCAAGGGCGTCCCTCAAATTTTGACGAAAGGACTGCGAATTGCCTCTAATCGGTATTTGTTGGTATTAAAAAAGCGCGTCCACAAAAGATTCCGCATCAAAAGCCTGCAAGTCGCCGATTTGCTCGCCGACACCCAAATATTGCAAGGGTATACTAAGGCTGCCGCAAATACTGACGGCGATGCCGCCTTTGGCGGTCCCGTCCAGTTTGGTGAGTGCGATGCCGGTGATATCCAGGGCATCGTTGAATAGCTTGGCCTGTGATATGGCATTTTGACCGGTGGTGGCATCCAGAACCAGCAGAATCTCATGGGGCCCATCGATCAGTTTCTTGGCAACCGTGCGTTTGATCTTCTTAATTTCTTCCATGAGATTCTTCTTGGTGTGTAACCGGCCGGCTGTGTCAATGTAAACAATGTCTACATCACGCGCCTGGGCTGCCTCGATGCTATCATAAACCACAGCCGAGGGATCGGCATTGTCCTTGTGTTTGACGATATCGGCATTGGCGCGTTGGGCCCAAATACTGAGCTGCTCGCTGGCCGCGGCCCGGAAGGTATCGGCTGCCGCAATGAGGACTTTCTTTCCCCGGGCGGTCTGCGTGGCGGCCAGTTTCCCGATGGTCGTGGTTTTGCCGACACCGTTGACGCCCACAACCATGATCACATACGGTTTGGTCGTTGATTTTGGCACCGGCGGCTCTGATTTGCCGATGATCTTTTTGATCTCGGTTCTGAGTACCTGCTTGACGCCGTCCGCATCCTGAATCTTAGACGCCGCTTTGGATATGGCGTCCATGAGGTCCATGGCGGTGGCCACGCCGATATCGGATGTAATTAAGAGCTCCTCCAATTCCTCCATGGTGTCGTCGTCCAGTTTACGACTGCCGGCGAACAGGTCGTCAATATCGGTGGTGAGAATTTCGCGGGTCTTGGTCAGTCCGCGTTTGAGGCGTTTAAAAAAGCCCTTTTTTTCCGGTTTCGCATTTTGTTCGGTATTCATATCAATCGCAAATTTTCTTTGGGTTAGGACTCAAGGATCCAAGGGGTCTCGGGGCCGAGTGAATTGAAACAGATAAAATTCAGGTTAATTGGCTTGTTGATCAAAATTAACCGACACCACCTTGGAAACACCCTTCTCGCCCATGGTAATGCCAAACAGCGTATCGGCAAATTCCATGGAGCGCTTGTTATGCGTGATCATAATGATCTGTGATTTTTGGCCGATTACTTGCAACAGATCATTGAATCGAAATACGTTGGCGTCGTCCAGCGGGGCGTCGATTTCGTCCATTAGGCAGAAAGACGTGGGTTTGATCAGAAAGATGGAAAATATAAAGGCAATGGCGGACATGGCCTTTTCACCACCGGATAACAGGCTCATACGGGTCAATTTTTTTCCGGGCGGGTGAATCATATATTCAACACCGGTCTCAAGCGGGTCCTCCGGGTTGGTTAAAACCAGTTTGGCCGTGCCGCCCTCAAATAGCCTGGGAAAGACCTCGATCAGTTTTTCGTTGACGGCGTTGAATGTGTCCATAAAGCGTTCCTGGGTGATGCGGTTTATTTTTTTGATGACCTTATGGAGATCTTGGATGGCCTTTTCAAGATCTTCTTTTTGCTCGATCAGAAAATCGTAGCGGGATTTTAATTCATCATATTCGTCAATGGCGCCCAGGTTCACATCACCAATTCTGGCGATTCGCGATCGCAGGGTTTCAACCTCGCTCTCCATTTCCTGAATCAGAGCCGCCGCATTTTCAGGCAATTTATCCACTTGCAGACGCAGCTGATCCAAGCTCTGATAGTATTTTTCCTGTAATCGGGTGGCGATGTTTTCCTGTTTAATGGCCTGTTCAGACTGCTCCAATTCCAGTAAGCGGATGTTTTGCAGGGTGGTTTCACGGGCTTTTTGAATATCCGTAACCATACCGTCCTTTTGTTGCAGTTCGGTATCGATGGTCACATAATCCGATTCATTGTGCTGCAAGGCTTGTTTCAACTGCTTGAAACTGGCGTACATGCCGGCCAGATCTTCGCCGGTCTTTTCGATCTTGATTTTTAAACCAGCCCGCTTCTCTTTTTTCAGGCGGATATCCTCGGCAAGTTGTTCCAATCTTTTGGATCCATCCTGCCAAAAATCCTGAAGACGTCGACATGTGTTGCGGTTGTTATCGACACTCGCAACCACGGCCGTATGCTTGAGGCGTAAATCGATAACCTGTTGATTGTAGGCCTCCATCGAATTGGTGATTTGGCTTATTTTCTGGTTGACTGCGGTAACCGCCTCTTGGGCCGTGCGGACGTTCTGCTCGATCTGATTGATGGCCTGGTGATACTTTGATATTTCCAGGTCAATGTCATTTTCTTCGCCCACCAATTGCTCACGTTCCAGTTGCAGTATCTCCAAATGGCGATGGGCATGTTTGCGTTCTTCGGTGGCCTGGTAGAGATTCTTTTCAGCCTCTCTTTCATCGATCAGCAGGTTTTCCTTGTTTTCGATGTGCTGTTGCAGTCTGTTTTCCAGGCTGCGGACCTCTTTTTCCAGAGCCTCCTGGGCTTTCTTTTCAGACAGGACTTTTTGGTCCAGTCGCTCCGCCTGACGGCCCAGCGATTTGAGTTCCTGTCTTTTGGTGAGGATATTGGATAATTTTTCCTTGCTGCCACCTAAAAAAATGCCCTGGTGGGAAATGATATTGCCATTTTTGGTGACGATGGTTTGGACGCGGCCATTGCGGTTGAACAAGGTCTGAGCGGCACGAATGTCTTCGGCAACGCACACATGCCCTAAAAGGGCCTCGGCAATTTTTTCGAATCCCGGTTTTACGGATACATGGGTCAACAGTCGATCAGAATCCCGGGTATCATCAAGCGCCTGGGGTGAAACCGGCTTGATGTTGGGCAGGGGGATGAATCCGCTCCGACCTTTGCCGCTGGTTTGAAGATAATCGATGGCGGCGATGCCGGCATCCTGGCTCTTTACGACGATATATTGCAAGGCATCTCCCAGTACGGATTCCACGGCGGCTTCATAGCTTGGTTCGGGCTCAAGCACTTCGGCCATCAATCCCATGATGTCTTTTGAGAAAGCGGCTCCGCTGCTACTTTGGGTGGACTTGCCTGATTCTGCACGGGATGCAGCATCCCGGTCACCATCTGATTGGATCTGCATGATGGCTTGAACACCATCGCGGTACCAGGCGTAGCTTTCGGCCATTTTTTTAAGGGCCGCCAGCTGCGAGCGGACTTGATTGCGCTCCATTTCCGTTGTTTGGGTCTGTTTGACCTGGTGACTGAGCGCTGTAATTTTGGAATTGACCTGTTCCTCGATGGTCAGCAGCTTGTTTTTAAGGACCGCAATATTTTCACGCAGACGGCCTATTTCCTTTTCATAGATCGACACACGCTCCTGGGCCTTGCGGACTTCCTGTTGAGCGGTTTCGATGTCCTGATCTATGCGGTTCCTTCGTCGGGCCAGATTCTCTTTGTTTTGGGACGCATTTTGGTAGGTATTTTTATAGCGGGCTTCGTCCGCCACCAGGGCCATGAGTGTGGATTTATTATTTTCCAACTCCCGATTTAACTGCGAGAGTTCTTCACGAACCTGCTGGTATTCGGTTTGTTTGGTTTGGATCTGGGTCGCCACCTGGCTTTTTTGTTCCGCCAGCGTTTTATACTCGGCTTCTACCGACTCGATTTCTTCAATGATGTTGGCATTTTTTTCCTCAAGGCCGTTTTTCGCAGCCTCTAATCCCACAATTTCGTTGGCGATCCGTTCGACCTCGTTGCGTTGATGGCCGATGTCGCTTTCCATGCGATCAATTTTTCGCTGGGCTTCAAATGATTGGGATTTTTGGGCCGAAATTTCCTGATTCTTTTGCCAACGCTTCATTTTGATGGCTTCAACCGCTGCATCTATTTTCTTGAGGCGCGACGTGTGTTGGATATCCTCGTCCTTGCTTGCCTGCAGAAGCTTGGTGGTGTTGGCCAGCTTTTCAGCATAGTCGTCATAGTAATGGATGCCCAGCTGAATGTTAAGGGTTTTGAGCCGATCGGAATATTTTTTAAAGCGTTCAGCCTTGCGAGCCTGCCGTTTTAGGCCGCGCATTTGCCGGTCGACCTCTGTGATGATGTCGCTAACCCGCAACAGGTTCTGGCGGGTGGCAGCGACTTTCCGCAGGGCTTCCTTTTTGCGATTTTTGTAACGCGTTACGCCGGCCGCTTCTTCGATAAACAGGCGGCGTTCTTCGGGACCTGCATCCGTGATGGCCCCAATATTGCCCTGTTGAATAACGGCGTAGGTTTTGGCCCCCATGCCGCTGCCCATGAACACATTGTGAATATCCTTTAGGCGGCAGGGCTGCCGATTGATGAAAAAGGCACTCTCACCGGAACGATATAATCGTCGGGTGACGTTTATTTCGGTAAAGTCTCGGAGTTCTTCCGGCGCCGAGCCGTTATCGTTGAGCAGTGTCAAGCTAACCTCAGCCATGTTCAGGGGGGGTTTGCCTTTGGTGCCCGAAAAGATGACGTCTTCCATATTTTTGCCGCGCAGCTGCTTGACGCTTTGTTCGCCCATGACCCAGCGCAATGCGTCAACAATGTTGCTTTTGCCGCAGCCATTGGGTCCCACAACTGCGGAAATTCCGGTCGGAAAGTCGATGGCGGCTTTTTCCGGAAAGGATTTGAATCCTGATATTTCTAATTTTTTTAACTTCATAGGAGCTCATCCCGCGCGATCAAAACCGCGTTGTACAAGATAATGTTGCGAATATACTTCGTCAAATAAGACGAAATACGGTTTTACGTGTTAAGATCAGAAAACAGGCTGTCGCCTTTTAGACTGAAGGCTGTGGGCGGCAAATAGCCTACAGTCTGCAGCCTATCGTCTGTACGTAGTGATCTAAAGCACAATAATCCGGATTTATAACAAGGATTCAGAGGGTTGTAAAGAAAAAACACAAGGGAGAGTGCTATTTCGCATGAAAGGGCACAAGATATGGAAATATAACCGTTTTAGGTTTTAGGTGCTAAGTTTTAGGTCAGCCAACCGCCAATAGCATAAGCTAAAACCTAAAACTTAACACCTAACACCGGTTTTATAATATCTGACTGAGAAAGAGCTTGGTCCGCTTGTGCTCCGGATTTTTGAAAAAATGTTCGGGTGCTCCTACCTCCACCACCGCGCCTTCATCCATGAAAATGACCCGGTCGGCAACTTCCCGGGCAAACCCCATCTCGTGGGTGACCACGACCATGGTCATCCCCTCCTTGGCCAGGGTTTTCATCACATCCAGTACTTCGCCGATCATTTCCGGGTCCAAGGCCGATGTGGGCTCGTCAAATAACATGACCTTGGGGTCCATGGCCAGGGCCCGGGCAATGGCAACCCGTTGCTGCTGGCCGCCGGACAGATTGTCCGGAAATGCGTTGGATTTGTCACCGATACCGACCTTGTTGAGCAGAAACATGGTTTTTTCTTTGGCTTCGCCCTTGGATCGTTTACGCACGACCGTCTGGGCCAGGGCAACGTTGTCAAAGACGGATTTATGGGGGAACAGATTAAAGGATTGAAAGACCATCCCCACCTCGGCCCGGACCTGGTTGATATTGGTTTTGGGATCGAGTACGTCGATACCATCGATGATGATGTGGCCGAAGTCCGCCCTTTCGAGCCGATTGAGACATCGTAGAAAGGTGCTTTTACCCGATCCGGAAGGACCGCAAACCACCACCACCTCTCCGGCGGCAACTTTATCAGTTACATCCACCAGGGCTTTGACTTCGTGGGGGACATAAAACGTTTTGTATATATGCTGGACATCAATCACTTTGTGTCCGACCTCCTTTCAAGGTATTGCACGAACATGGACAGGGTAAATGTCAGGACGAGATAAAGTAGCGCCAGAGCCATATATATTTCAAAGGGCTGCAAACTGGCGGTGACGGCCTCGCGGGCGGCCTTGGTTAATTCACGAATGGCGATGATACCCAATAGTGACGAGTCTTTTATCAGGCTGATAAACTGACCGGCCAGGGGCGGCAAGATGCGACGAAGCGCCTGGGGCAGAATGATATGTATCATGCACTGGGTGTAAGACATGCCCAGTGAGCGGGCGGCCTCGGTTTGACCACGGTGGATGGATTGAATGCCAGCCCGGACAATCTCACTGACATAAGCGCCGGCAAAGCAGGCCAACGAAGCCACCCCGTACCAGAATGCGGAAAGTCGCCCCATACCATAAACCGCCAGCAGGTCGTTGACGACGGTTCCGATAACAAAATACCATATCAAAATCTGGACCATCAGCGGTGACCCGCGAATGATCTCCACATAGACGATGCTTGTCCATTTGAAAGCCGGATTGGACGAGATTCGGGCTAAACCGCTGGCGACGCCAATGATAATACCGAAAAGCGTGGCCATAACACTTAGCTTTAAGGTCAGCCACAGACCGATGATGAGCAGACCGGGTTTCCATTCCCGATAGAAACCCAGTACATCGCCGATGGATATGATCTCACCATCAACCACATTGAGGCCTGTCGTGGGAACCCGATAGGACTGGATCTCATCTAACTCCTTAACGGTGACGATGGTTTCATCGCCTTCCTGCTTCAGGGAATCGACCTCACCACCCATCTCCGAAGTGATTTCAATGACGTCCTCATAGACAAAGTAAATGGGCATGCGGTTCCAGCGCCAAATATATTCTATTTTCTGGGTGGCGTAATAAAAGAGGCCCGAAACTACAATGATAAATAAAACAAATACACCGACCCACATGTTGTAATGAGGTGGTCTGAGCGCTCGCTGGTTTTGGGAGTTTTGATTCATAATAGGATGTGTCCGTTCAAAAGAAAAGGCCGACCACCCCTGAAATGGATTAGCCGGCCTTTCATACTATTGTTGCGGCTCGACTTGGCCGCACATAACCCTAATAAAATTAGGTGCTAATTTTATTATTCGAGTTCCTTTTTCCAGTCAGACCCGATAATCCACTTATTGTAGACTTTTTCGTAAAAGCCGTCACCCTTGGACTGACGCAGGAAATTGTTGAGGTAATTCAAGAAATCCGGATCACCCTGGTTGATGGCCCAGGCCAGTGGTTCGTAGGTAAAGGGCTGATTCAGGAAAATGGTCTTGCCTTTACCCTGGCTGCCATAGAGGAAGCCGCAGAAAGGCAGGTCATAGACGAGTGCGTCGGCTTTGCCGTTGATAACCTCCAAACCGGCTTCAGCTTCCGACTGGAAACCTTTGTACGTGGCTTTGGGGATGTATTTTTTAATGGCCTGCTCGCCGGTGGTGCCCATTCTGGAGGTCAGAATATATTTGGGATCATTCAAATCTTTGTAAGATTTGACTGTGCCTTCATGTCTTTTGTTCACCAAGATGGTCTGGCCCACGACAATGTAGGGATCGGCAAAATTAATCTTCAGATTTCTTTCCTGGGTGATGGTCATGCCGCCCATGATAATATCGAATTTGTCGGTTACCAGGGCTGGAATGATACCGTCCCACTCTGTGTTGACCGGTACGAATTTAACCCCCATGGATTTGGCCAAACGCCGGCCGAAGTCCATGTCAAATCCGATGAAATTGCCTTTTTTGTCGGTCATTTCAAAAGGGACATAGCCGGATTCAAAACCGACGCGCAGTTCACCGCGTTGCAGTATTTTTTGGATGTGAGATTTTTTCGCCAGGTCGATGTCGGCAGCAAAGACCGTTGCGGAGAAAAAGATTCCTGCCAGCAGGCATACTGAAAATGCGAATAGAAAAGCTTTCTTCATTGCAATCCTCCTTTTGGTTTCTAATTCCTTCTATTCATTTGACTCTAGCCAACCTAGCCGTTTTTTAGGAGCATGAAAAATATGCATATAGCATTCCACCGCCAAAGTAAAGGTTTCTTTAACTCCCTTGACAGCAGGCGGTTTCAGCAGATATTATCCCAGTCTATTCTGATTTCCCAATTAGCCATAATGAAAGCAACCGAAACCGTGCCCGGGCGAAAACCCGCTGAGAAATGGAGGCAAAGCATGCAGGATTCAAGCGGTAAAAATCTGGATTCCATCCTGGAAAATTCGATTGTAGCAAAAGTAATTGGTCGCGATAACCAAGAAACCATCGAACGACGCCAGCACACCCCGCAGGTGTGTGCGGTATTTACATCGCCGTTTACCGGGCTGGCACCCAATTCGACCTACCAATTCCATATTGACCGTGAAGCCCGAAAAAGCCTGCCGTCGATTATCGGCAATGTCGTAGAAAATGTGGTGGCCCAAAAGGACCCGGACGATGCGTTCAAGGCCTTTTTTCAAAAACAGCGGAATATCGGTGTGGTTTTTTCCGGCGGTCCCGCACCGGGGGGGCACAATGTCATCGCCGGCATTTATGATGCCGCCCAAAAAGCCAACCCACAAAACCGTGTATTCGGATTCTTATTGGGGCCTGAAGGGATTATTGAAAACGACATTATTGAGATCCATGCGGAACTGGTTGACCAGTATCGCAATTTGGGTGGTTTTACCATGATTAAAACCGGCCGCACCAAGATAGATACTGCCGAAAAAATGACCTTGTCCCGGGAAACGTGCAAAAAATTAAACCTGGACGCCCTGGTGGTCATCGGCGGCGATGATTCCAATACCAATGCCGCCTTTCTGGCCCAGGAAATGTTTGACGACGGCGTCCAGGTAATTGGGGTCCCCAAAACCATCGACGGCGACATTCAGGTCAAGGACGACCAGGGGCATGTGCTGTGTGCCATGTCTTTCGGGTTTCATACCGCAGCGCGGGCTTTTGCCGGATCGGTAGGCAATCTGTGCACCGACAGCAGCTCCGATGTGAAATATTGGCATATTTGCAAGGTCATGGGACGTGTGGCCAGCCACCTGGCTTTGGAAGTGGCCTTACAAACCCATGCCAATATCATGCCCATAGGAGAGGAACTGGCCGATTATACGGATCCGCAACGGCTCAAAGCGGCCCAGGAGGCAGGTGAAACGGATTACCACGCCTATGGCATGACCCTTAGAAATTTATCGCGGTTGATCTGTGATGGCATTGTCCGACGGGCGGCCGTGGGCAAAAATTACGGCGTTATCGTCATTCCCGAAGGAATTTTGGAGTTTATCAACGAAATTCAGGTTTTTATTATCAAGCTGAATACGATTATCGCCGGATACAACAAAACTCACGACAAGGATTTCCATCGGGCCTATCCGCTACTGGAGGATAAATTGGAGTTTTTGCGACGCCTGGCGCGCCGTCTGGAGGAAGAAGGCGGGATACCGGTTTGGAATCGGCGGGACGATGACCTGTTTAACGATATCCCGGATTTCTTTCAGGAAGGCCTGCTAATGGAGCGCGACAGTCATGGCAATTTCCAGTTTTCCCAGGTCCAGACAGAAAAAGTGCTCTTGGGATTGGTCCAAGATTATCTGGGCATCTTAAAGGAGGACGGAACCTATAAAATCGGTATTCACAACCAAGCCTATCAAAAGGTCATGACCAAGGCCGGCCTGGATCCGGATGCCTATGGCACCGTTCTTTTCCGAAATTATGGGCAGGATCCGTATTTGCTGGTGCAAAAGTCGATAATCAGTATGAAAACGCTCACGAATACACTCCGGGAAGCCGGACTTATCGGTAACGGTGACAGCTTGCCCGCTGCCGTGCAAAAAATTTATCAGAAATCAGTGCCAAAATTTAAAACCCAAAGCCATTTCTACGGCTACGATGGACGTGGAAACGACCCCACCCGTTTTGACTGCAACTATACTTACAATTTGGGATTGACGGTTTTTAGCCTGGTGGCCAACGGGAGTACCGGCCAGATGGCGGCCATCAAGAATCTGGAACAGGATTTCGAATCCTGGGAACCGATCGGGATTCCGATTGCACCCTTGATGCACCTGGAGGAGCGTAAAGGCAAACTGGCGCTGGTAATTGAAAAAAGTGTCGTAGACATTCAATCGGCGGCATTTCAAGTGTTTCAGGCCAGCCGCGAAAAATGGCTTGCTGCAAATGAAAACGGGGATGAGTATCGGCGGCCCGGTCCCATCCGCTTTACAGGCAGCAGCGAAGAGGATCGGCCAATTACATTGGTATTAAATGCCATCAGATAAAATCGCCTGGGGCGATATTATTTGTGTATTGACTTATTGGTTAAATTCGATAAAAATACCGTGTTGATTTTACTTGAATTGAGCGATTTTTGTCTTGGTCTGCACGTATTTTTGGGCAAACCCCGGACCATCATGATCTGAGTGTCTCTGCACGCTAGAAATCGCTTAACGCATGCTTAAGAAAGGAAACTTGATGTGCTCGTAAAAAGTTAAAATTCTCAAATTTTGAATAGTTAACCTTTTGAAATTATTAGGAGTAAAATTGGAATAGTGCCAATTATCGGACTTTTTACGGGCCTATCAAACTTGGGATCAAATTTAGATGGGCGAATCGAAAAATATAAATCCGCAACACAAAGTTGAAAGACGTCAATACCCGCGACTGTCGTTTCACTGCAAGGCCACCATTCGCGGCATCAATCAGGTTGTTAGAGTAACGGATATCAGTTTAGGCGGTTTTTTCTTTGAATTAAAGACGAAGAAAAAATTAAAGTTGGGCGCGCTTGTGGATGTCAGTATGCGTCTGCCTACAGAGACCGATACACTCCGTTTTAAAGCCAAGCTCATCAGTCAGGGAACGCGTGGGGTCGGGTGCAAATATGTCAGTTTGACGCCCGATATCACGGAATCCATTCGAAATTGCTTCGAAATTTTTAAGGATACCCTTCCCATTGACTAAAATCCAAGTCGATCATTTAAGATTTAAAAATTTTATCTGGGATAAATGAATTTATTTGATGTATTCTTCCCACAAGGCCCACATTAAGCTTTGTTCGGTTTCATAACCGAAGCAGTAGACTTTCAGAAAATCGCGAACATCGGGGGGTAGGGACGCAAATCTGATGCCGGCAACAATGCTGACGCCAGCCGGCTCATTCACTTTTTTGCACCAGGTTACATGACCCGGAATGGACACGCCCACACCGGAAGGCAAATTAATTTCTACAACGGCCTCAATGCCGGCAAATGTTTCCGGCCGCATGCTGCCATATTTCAAGCCAAGGTCTATACATGCCCCTCCCAGGGAAATGTCTTTGCTCATACCTTCAAAGGCAACCGGGCTCTGATCTCCCTTGCGCAGAGACAGCATCACCGTGGTCCGGACCGGATTTTCATGGCGGGTTGACCGGCGGATGCTGGACCAGGAACGGCCATAATCGATACTGGGGGGGCCTTTATATAGTTTGGCCAAACGGTGTTCGAGCTTCGGATATCGTTGGCAGATCTCCATCAGATTGGCCTTGCTGATTTTAACCACTTCGGATGGTGTGCAGGTTTTCACATCTGATAGGGAAACGGTGGCCGCTTGCAAAGGAAAAATATCTCCAAAAATGTCATTGTCTTGCAGAATTTGTCCGCTTGGACCGGATCCAGTTTTCTGGGTGTTGACAGCAGGATCGACATGTTCTTCTAATTCTCCGGATACCACAAAGAAAACATGCTGACAGTCTTGGCCAATGCGGGTTACATGCTTGTCGGTGTCCACACACATGCGAACGAGTTTGAGCATAAAGGCCAACAACTCAGGGTAGGAGATATCACCAAAAAGATGACGTAGCGGGGATTCCTCCCGAATGCTGGTTTGCAAGGCGGTGTGAAAAGCGCGGCCGATGCCGTGGGTCGGCTTGCCGATACGCCAGGCCAGCATGGTGGAAACAATGGCCTGAAAGGTTTTGTCGTCTTTCAGAAATAAATCGGCTGCGTGCGTGTAGGCATGATAGGCCTTTTTTTTATCACCCTGTTCCAGCAGGAAGTCGGCATATGCCCGGGATATCTCACCCCGATCCGGAAAAAGGTCCTTCAGCTGCTGAAATTCGGCATCACTCGTTAGGGCCAAGGATCTGTCATTTATCCGCCTCAGGATACTGCGTTTTTCTTCAATCGGCTTGCTCAAATAAATTTTTCTCCTCAAAGAGCTATTTCAACAAATCCATAACGATATTGTATACACCTGCAAAAGCATCGCTGGCACGGTCAATGGCCGTCAACGGTACCATGCCGGATATCATATTATCGATTTGGTTGTCCCGCATGATACTTCCTAGGATAGTCGGATGGATCATAAGATACTTTTCCGAGACCAGTTGAATGATACGTCCGGCATCCTGGTCCCGTTGACTTTTGGTCATATTGGTCACCAGGGCCGGGCGGATGTCAGCAATTTCCTGACGCAATAAATTCATATCTTCTTCACTGTTGTTTTCCTGTACCGCTCTTAAAAGGTCCTTCATGGTGCGGACATTCATTTCATTTTTGGGATCCATGGCAGCCTTGATGGTTGCTAACAGAGCGGGCTTTTGGCTGCTTAGTCGGCTCAGTTTCCGGTAGACGGCATTGCGCACGAAGGCATAGGCATTTTGGATTGAAATCGGTTGGGGCGTCAGTACAATAATTTTGCGATGCGCCATCAGAAAGAAGTCCAACACATTGTATGAAGTCCCGGAGCCCAGATCCAGAATGGCATACTCGGTTTCAAGCTGGGAAATAGACTGCATGATTTTAACTTTCTGGGCAAATTGCAGGTTGGCCAGAGACAGGATTTCACTGGCACCGCTCAATAAGCGCAGGTTTTCGATATCGGTTTCAATGCATATATCTTCCAGCCGATTGTATTTTTTGGCAACATAATCATTAATGGTTCTGGGCGGGCTTTTTATCCCCAGCATGGTATGCAGGTTTGCGCCGCCAAAATCCACATCGATCAGGACGGTCTTTTTGCCCATTTGAGAGAGCCAAAACCCGATGAGGGTGCTGATGACACTTTTGCCGACACCGCCTTTACCACCGCCTACGGCCCAAATGATAGGACCCATTTTTTCTTCGCTCTTGATTTCTTCGTTCACAGCGTTCCTTTCACTTGACATAAGTTTCCCACAAGTCCCAAATTAGGTTCTGTTCACCGTCGCTTCCGAAACAATGCGAATTCAGAAAGTCCCGGTCTGAGGCGGACAGCTTATTGAACTGGATACCGATAATCGTTACAGCTGCTTCAGCCTGCTTTTCTTTTTTGACCCAAAGTACCGTACCGGGAATTTCTAACATTTCATCGACGTTGGGCAGATAGATTTGCAAAATGGCTTCGGCATCGACAATGGTATCCACCAAGGACCCCCAGCGCTGTTCAATCAATTCAAGGCAGGCCCCCCCCAGTGAAATATCGCGGGTGTAGCTGACGGCGGCCAGTTCACTGGTATTATCGTTGAGGGAAACGCTCAGGTGCGCTTTAATGGGGATTTCATGCCGGACCGAACGTCTGACGCTGGTCCATGATCGGTCTTTGGCATTTCCGCTGGGGCCTTTGTATAGATTGATAAGACGCTCCTGAATGCCAGCATGCTTTTTTATGACTTCGGTTAAAACCGGCTTTTTAATTTTAACAAGTTCAACGGCCGTAATGGTTTTGATGTCCGAGGGGGAGACATTGAACTGTTCCAAAGGAAAAATCTCGCCAAATATATCATTGTCGGACAAGAACTTAATGGCGGTGCTGGGTGACTCACCTCTTTTGCTGGCAGGCATGTGCAACCGTTCTTCAACGGTTCCAGAGACGATGAAATAGATGTCGTTTGCTGGATCCCCATATTTTACGATGTACTGGTCGGCCGGGAATCGAACCCGGATCATTCTCAGCATGATGGCGATAAATTCCGGATAAGACAATTCAGAAAAAAAGGTTTGCAAGGCTGAAGCGCCGGATGTCGTCCTGCGGATATCAGCATGAAAGGCGCGTCCCTGTTCATGGTTGGGCTTCACCAGGCTCCAGGCCCGAATTTTGGAAACAATTGCTTGCAGGGCTTTGCCGTCTTGAATATATAGATCAGCGGCTCTGTTATAGGCCTTGTAAGCATCCTGCACGAATTTTCTCTGAACCAGAAAATCAGCGTATTCCCGACGGATGTCCGGGTTGTCGCCATAATTCGCTAACAGTTGTTCATATTCTTCGATGGAAGACAGCCTTAACGATCCTTCGATAATTCTTTGTGCCACCTTATTTTGATTTTCATTGGGGGTATTCAACCTAAACTCCTTAACGCGGACATGCCGCAATAATCGGGATCGAAATCGCTATCGGGATCGAAATGTAAGCCTGTAAAACACGATTTCGATGATCTGATCCGTAATCAGAATGGTTGCGTTTTACTGTCATTTGAACTTATAAGTGACTACAGAGACCTTTGATAAACATGCCCTTTCACATCAGAGCGACAATGCCTTTCACCCTGGGGCAAAGGTATGTGTTATCATAAAATCGGGGGACACGATTTTATTGGTCATCCCGCAAGGCATTTATACGCGCATCGAGTATCTCGCTTTTTTGATGCATCAGCCTTAGGATTTCATAAAGTGAATCTACACGACCGTTAATCTTCAGGATGACGTCACTCAACTGATCAAAACGGTCTTGCATGGCTTTTAATTGCTGGTCGACAATTGCGATATCCGTCGGATCGATCTGTGCATTCCGTTTTTGGTTAAAATCGCGGATCATCTGATCAAGATCGTTTTTTTCTTCATCGGAAAGACTGAAATCGATTTCTTTTTGTTTATTGCTCGTCATATTTCATCAATTTGGCTTTTATCTGGCTGTCGATGACCCGCACGGTTTCATCCGGTTCCGCAATTGCATTATCCTGGACGGCATCTGGTCCGGCAGACTGTCTTTTCTTTTGAATCACAATCAGGACGATTAATAAAATGATGACGCCTGTAATTGCAACCAATAGAATCAGCAGGTATTTTTGAAAGGGGTCTTTTCTCTGAGGCGCAACCGCTGTGATCACGTCCCGTGCTGCTGTTTCATCGGTTTTCGGTTTTGATTCCTGAATCCGCGATTCCGTTTCCTGGGCTGATGGTGTTGTCGATTCTATGATCGGTGGTTCCTCGGTAACACGTGGTGCTTTTTCAGTTTCCACTTCAGGCGCATCGGTCAATCTTGAAATAGAATCAGGTGCTTCCGTGTCTGTTTCCGATGTCATATCGGGTGCCTGGGCAGCCGGGTCCGGTTGCGGTTCCGTTCTGGGCTGATCCAGGCTGTCGCCCGCATCACAGAAAACATCCAAAACCATCCTGGCCGGTTCCCGCAGCGTAAAGGGATTGAGTTTGCGCCAGGCTTTATTGAAACGCAAACTGGCAACAAGGTGATCGTCTTGTTGCAACGTATAAAGCCTCTCCAGGCAGCTTGATTGCATCATTTCCAGGTTTTCCGGGATTGATGTGTTTGCCGCCAAAAATCGGATCGAAATTTTGCCTGCGTCCCGATCGTCGTCCAGCTGGTAGTCTACCTGGCCTGAAAACTCAAACACGATGCGGATATAGTCACCATGATTACCGATCCGAACTTCAGCCAACGTCGCGGCTGCAGCTGTATCTATGATTAAGATAACCCAAACTACCAGACCCAGCGCTAAAACTGGCCAACTAAGCAAAACACGAGAGCACGCGTATAACCGGGGACCGCGAGCTTTTTCAGGTTGCGGCATATTGCTCAATTTTTAAACTATCGTTTCGGATGGTATTTGAATCGCGACTATTGTTTAACCCGGAATGGGCTAAAGAAGTGTTAGCGAATAAGACGTGAAATGTCAAATGTTTGTGTAAGTCCATTTTCGGCAAAGGCGCATGGTGATGGCGGCGTTTGGGCTCATGAGGACCGTGCCGGTACTTATGCTGCCACGAACGCCTGAATTGTAAGGGCTGAAAATGATAGTTCGGCAGAGGTGGACTAAAAATATGATTAAATTTGTTCGGAGCCGGTTTCCGGGATATAATTACAGAGAGGCTCTTCGGCCATATAATCGCCGGTGGCCTCGAACGCCCTGGCCCGGCAGCCGCCGCACACTTTGCGGTATTCACAGTGGCCGCACTTGCCGGTCAAATTGTCATAATTGCGAAGATTGATAAATACATCTGATTGTTCCCAAATTTCCTTGAAGGGGGTCTGGGTTACATCGCCACAAGACACATTCAAGAAACCGCAGGGCTGCACGATGCCGGTATGGGAGATAAAACAAAATCCCACACCGCCGAGACAACCTCGGCTAACAGCGTCCAGTCCATGGGTTTGAAAGGTTACGGTCTGGCCGTCTTCCCGGGCACGTTGTCTGAGGATGCGGTAGTAATGCGGTGCACAGGTTGCCTTGAGTTGCAGGGGGGTCTGGTTTCTTTGATCGTAAAACCAGTTGAGGGTTTCCTCGTACTCCTGGGCATTAATTTCTTGATCCACAATATATTTTCCGCGGCCGGTTGGAACCAGCAGGAAAATATGATGGGCCACCGCCCCTAAATCCACAGCCAGTTTCTGAATTTCTGTGATCTGATCGAGGTTGGATTGGGTGATGGTGGTGTTAATCTGGAATTCTACCCCGGCTTTTTTGGCCATGGCGATACCTTGCAGGGCCCCGTCATAAGCACCGTCCACGCCTCGAAAACGGTCATGGGTTTCACGCGTGGCACCGTCCAGACTGATGCTGATTCGCTGGATACCGGCCTGGGCCATTTTTTGGGCGTTCTCAGCGGTGATCAGTGTACCATTGGGAGCCATGACCATACGAAAGCCCAAATCGGTGCCGTAGCGGGCGATCTCAAAAATATCCGGTCTGAGCAAGGGTTCGCCACCGGTTAAGATGATGATCGGTGTCCCCACCACACGGATCTGGTCGAGTAGCTTAAAGCAGGCCCGGGTTTCCAGCTCGCCCGAATAGGGTCCCATGGTGGCCGAGGCCCGGCAGTGAACACAGGAGAGATTGCAATTGCGGGTTATTTCCCAGGCCACCAGGCGGAGGGTGTCGCGCTTGGCTTCAATCGGATGGCCGTGGCGGTGGCCATGGCCAGATGCGTGTGGTTTTTTATCCATAAGCTAAATCCGAAGTACGAATATCGAATTTCGATATTCGAATTAAACGTTTTATTTTGCTCTCAGTATCTCAGCAGCTTCAAGTGCAAAATAGGTCAGTATCATATCGGCCCCGGCCCGTTTAATGGCTGTTAGGGTTTCCATCATCACCTTTTGGCTATCCAGCCATCCCATCTGGGCGGCGGCTTTGATCATGGCGTACTCGCCGCTGACATTGTAGGCGGCGACAGGCAGGTCGATTTCCTCGCGAATTTGGCTGATGACATCCAAATACGGCAGGGCTGGTTTGACCATAATAATGTCGGCGCCTTCCTCCACATCCATGCTGGCCTCACGAATGGCCTCGACCGCATTGGCCGGATCCATTTGATAGGTTCTGCGGTCGCCGAACTGGGGGGCGGAATCCGCTGCTTCGCGAAAGGGACCATAAAATGCGGAGCAGTACTTGGCGGCATAGGACATGATCGGTATGTGGCTGAAGTCGTTTTCATCCAGGAGATTTCGAATTTCAGCCACGCGACCGTCCATCATATCCGAGGGCGCCACCATGTCGGCACCGGCGTGACAATGGGACAGGGCTGTTTTGGCAATCAAATCCAAAGAAGCATCGTTGTCGATGGTGTTGCCGTCCACGACACCGCAATGACCATGATCTGTATACTGGCACAAGCAGACATCCGTTATCAGGGCCAGATCCGGTTGGCGGTCCTTAATGGCTTTTACGGCTTGCTGAACAATACCATCGGGAGCATAAGCCTGGGTTCCCAGGGGATCCTTCTTTTCCGGCAAGCCAAATAATATCATGGCGGGAATGCCCAGCTCGGCAGTTGTTTTTGCCAGCTTGACGAGATGATCCAGGGAAAGTTGAAATTGCCCCGGCATGGATGGAATCGGATTCTTTACATCGTTGCCGCCCACGACAAACGCCGGTAGAATCAAATCGTCCAGGCTCAGCCGGGTTTCACGCATCAACCGCCGAAAAGCCGCATTTTGCCGCATTCTTCTGGGTCTGTAATCTGGAAATAGCATGGGGATACCCTCTCTTAGCTATAAGGTATAAGCCGTAAGCGATAAGCTGCATATGGCTGATATCTGATTGCTGATCGCTTAGTCTAATCCGATTTCTTCGTCAGTTAAATAACAGGCCGGATCCGGGGCCCATACATCGCCACTGACGGCTTCCGCCCGTACCCGAAAATTGCCGCCACAGATGTCAAGCCAGCGGCAATCAGCGCAGCGTCCTTTGACATATTTCTTTTTATGCTTTAATTGCTGCAGGAATGTATTGGCGGTATCGGTCCATATTTTGGAAAAAGGCTGCTGTCGAACGTTGCCAAAGCTGCAGTGGCGCCAGAATTGATCGGCATAGACCTCGCCGTCCCAACTGACACAGCCGATTCCCCGGCCGCTGCTGTTGCCTTCGTTCATTTGGAGCAGTTCCAGAACGTCCTTCGCCCGCTCAGGGTCTTCTCCCAAGAGTCGCAGATACAAGTAAGGCCCGTCGGCATGATTATCGACGGTTAGAACTTCCTTGGGAATACCCCGGTCATGGAGATCCCGGGTGCGATCGATAATCAAGTCCACCACTTTGCGGGCCTCTGCATGACTTAGATCCGCATCCACCATTTTAGATCCACGTCCGGCATAGACCAGGTGATAAAAACAAACTCTCGGTATCTTCTTGGCCTCCAACAGATCGAATATTTTGGGAACCTCATCCGCATTGGCCTTGTTAATCGTGAAGCGCAAGCCGACTTTGATACCGGCGTTCTGGCAGTTTTTGATACCCTGCATGGCGGATTTAAACGCGCCGGCGAGGCCCCTGAATTCATCATTGATTGTTTCCATTCCATCCAAACTGATGCCCACGTAGGACAGGCCGATGGCTTTGAGCTTTTGGGCCATTGGGGGGGTAATCAGGGTACCATTTGTGGATATGACGGCGCGCATGCCCTTTTGAACGGCGTATTCAGCCAGCTCGGGCAAATCTTTTCTCACCAGGGGCTCACCACCCGATAAAAGCAGCACCGGTACACCAAAGGCAGCCAGATCATCAATAAGAGCTTTGCCTTCGGCGGTGGTGAGTTCATCGCTAACCACTTTATCGGTTGCATGGGCGTAACAGTGAACGCATTTCAGGTTGCATCGACGGGTTATATTCCAGACCACTACCGGTCGTTTGTCTGCCGAAAATTGCAGCAGATGGGATGGGAGCTGGGCCGACGAACGGCCATAGCGCAGGGCATCCGAAGGTTCAACCGTGCCGCAGTATAACTTAGAAATACCTATCATGGAATATCCTTAATCTATCAGAATGTTCGCCAATAATGCCAAGACAAAATTGACAGGCTCGCAAAAAGTCCGATAATTGGCTCGATTCAAATTCGAATCACGAAGCACGAAATCCGAAACAATTTCAGATGACCAAAACCAAATGATCAAAACAGTTTATGCTTTGGAAATAACCACGCAAGCTGTTTTGATCATTGAGACATTTAATTTTCTGATTTGTTTCGTATTTCGATATTCGAGATTCGTATATTTTTTGATGATCCCTTTAACGCGATCATGACCATAATTATGTAAAATTCAGCCGATAATTAGCGTTACTCCACCTGTATCTGGTTTTTAATAAGCCCCTCAATATACACCTCTGGAGAAATAAGTGCCTCCCTGGTGATGTAAAATCTATTCCGACCGGTTTTATCTCTGACCAATTTCAGACCAAGTTCAAAATCGTCTGATAAACGCTTGAACAGTTCTTTCAATTTGAGTTTGGCCCCCATGATATTCTCAATAATGTAATCAATGGCCGAATCATCCAGAACCAGATTGATATCGTGGGATTTCAGGAACTGGAGTTCAATCGATTTGATCTGATCGTAGTAGGTTTTGATCTTTTTTAAAATTCTACTAATATCGGTAGCATTACGACCGTATTGGTCGGCCACGATTTCAATCCGAGAAGGCGGCATATCCATCTGGTATTTACCGGTAATGTGGGCCTTATTGGCAACGATGTAGTTGAAAATTCCTTTTTTCTCATCCGCAACCAGACGCTCAAAATCAGCGTTTTGCCGGCCATTTGCTGAGACATCCATGATTTCAGCAAGCATTTCTTGGGGCGATGCGATCAGTTGGGCCGTGATCGGAAACTTTTTCAAGTCCGTTGACGGCAGTCTTTTTTCATAGGGCAGCAGTGCGTTCTCCACAGCGCTAACCAGACCGCGGGCCCCCGTATTTTCCTGGGCGGCTTCTTCGGCCAGAGATTTCAACGCTTCATCCTCAAATTTGGCATCGATACCATAGGCTGCAAAGTCGAGTTTTTTACCCAGAATGATGGGATTGTTCGGGTTTTTTAAGATTTGATAGAGATCATCTTGATCCAGGTGCTCGAAAACAGCCCGGACCGGGAGCCGGCCAACGAATTCAGACTCAAACCCGAACTTGATTAGATCCTCGGATTTGATTTGTCTCAACCAGTCGGTGTTTTCTTCCCCTTTGAGAATGGGTGCACCAAATCCGATTCCCTGGGATGCGACGCGTTTCTGGATGATTTCGGCGATATCATTGAAAGCGCCGCTCATAATGAAGAGAATGTTTTTGGTGTTGACGACGTTTTTATCCCGTTTGCCGGTTTTGCGGAACTGTTCGACTTCCTGCAGCATGGAAATCGGATCGTGGGGAACTTTGAGATCTACCTCGGTTTCTTCCATTGGTTTGAGTAGCGCTCGTTGTACACCGGTTCTGCTGACATCGGCACCAATGAGATTGCGACTGGAGGCGATTTTATCGATTTCATCAATATAGATGATCCCGTATTGGGCCAGTTCGATGTCACTATCGGCCTCGCGCACCAGATCCCGTACCAGGTCTTCAACATCACCCCCCACATAACCGGTTTCGCTAAATTTGGTGGCGTCTCCTTTGACAAAGGGCACACCTATTTTTTGGGCGATCAATTTGATCATGTAGGTTTTACCAACACCGGTGGGGCCGATCATGAGAACATTATTTTTGATGCTTCCCACCATGTCGTTGAAGCTGTCGGGTGATTTTTGAGAACGCTTGATACGATTGAAGTGGGTACAGATTTTGGTGGATAGGATCGCCTTGGCACTGTCCTGGCGAACAATATATTGGTCCAGGTAGGCGACCAATTCTTCCGGTTTAAGGTCGAAACTGATTTTCTTTTCCCGCTTTGGGGCTTGGCCGTCGGCACCCAGCATGCTTTCCTGCTGAATGACCATGGGTTGGGCTACTTTAACATTGCCGCCAAACTTTTTTGTAAGAAAATCAGCTATTTCTTTTTCAAGTTCCTTGGGAGTCGGTATTTTGTCATTTTTCTCTTTCATAATGATTTACAGTATAATCATGACCACAACCGTTGGCAAGACTGGCACTTAAAGGATTCAAGGAGTCCAGGATTATAGCGTGGGTGAGGGCGGATGGCCAAGTACCAAGCTGGGCATTTCGGCCATACAACCGATTCTGCAAAACTGGGTCAAGCACTCGCACCTCGTTGGCTGGTGTCTACAAGCTGACTCCTTAGATATAAACGAGTAATTTGCTTCGCGTTATTTATTGTCATTTATTTCGTGTCATTATGGACAGTTTTAGGTTTTAAGTTTTAGGTGTTAGGTTGATCTAAGATCGGGACGCTATCTGCAATTGGCAACGATCAATGACGCCCGCAGGGCAAATGACGTCCGCAGGACCAATAACAGCCGCAGGCGATAAATGATCAACATCGAACATTTATTCTTTTGCATAGAGAAACATGGTCACATTTCATAAAAGCCTGGAATACGGTTTTATTTGGGTATTGACATCTTTTACCACATGTGGTCCATGTCACCTAAAATTGTGGAGCAATTTAAGTGGTTTTTAGGCTGGAAAGCCTTCCATATAGTTTTTTGATTTCATTGGGTTTATTGTGTTTGTTGGTTAGCTAAGCGCTATCGTATTCTGGCACTCATATGCATTTATCGACTCAAGAAACACAACGAACTTAACAAAGTCTATATCCTTAAACCATAGGATATTATTGAAAATAAAGCGGTTAAAGGATAGTAAAAGATCCAGTAAGGCCCAGTTTAACGAAAGGTAGCAAGGTGGACAAAATCCTATACGTTATTTCAGCTGTCGGGCGAGATCGTCCTGGCTTGGTTCACTCCGTAACCCAGATCCTGGCGGGTTTGCAGATTAATATTGTGGATATTGAAGCCCGTTCCGTGCGGGGACATTTCACCATGTTTTTGGTGGTCGATCTGGCCACGTCAAAGGCCAATTACGGTGATCTACTGGTGGCCCTGGAGCCGATTCGTTCCAATTTTAACATGGGCTTGCGGGTGGAGCCCTATGTAGAAGGCCGGCGCAAAGCCCATAAGCGCATGATGATATTTACCCTCATGGGCCGGGATCGGCCCGGGATCGTCGCTTCGGTATCGGGTTTGTTTTCTGATAACAACATTAATATCGAGACCATTAAAATGATTGCCCGGGGGGAATATATCGCCACCGAGGTTATCATCGATACATCGGATGTGGAAGATTTGCAGGCCATGCGTCGCATGTTTTATCAATTTTCGGATGAATCGGGCCTGGATGTATCCCTGCGGGACTATGACGTTTTTGAAAAACGGAAGCAGGTGGTCATATTTGATTGTGACAGTACGATTATTCAAGGTGAAATCATCGATGAATTAGCCAAGGTGGCTGGTGTGGGTGAGACCGTCAAAGAGATGACCGCCAAAGCCATGAACGGTGAAATGGATTATACCGAGGCCGTCAAAAAACGGGTCAAATTACTGAAAGGTTTAACCGTAGAGCAGCTAGAAATCCTGACCAAGGCCATACATCTGACACCAGGGGCTGAAGAGTTGATTTCAACACTCCACCGGATGGGATATAAGGTGGGCGTGATATCGGGCGGTTTTACCTTTTTTACCGATTATCTTAAGCAACGCCTCAATCTTGATTATGTATTTGCCAATGAGCTGGCGGTGGAAGACGGTGTCGTGACCGGGGAAATAAAGGGAGATATCGTCGATGCACACCAAAAAGGTGAGATTTTACAAAAGATAGCTGCAGAGGAAAGAATTTCAGTGGACCAAATCGTCGCTGTGGGTGATGGGGCCAATGACCGATTTATGTTGGAAAATGCCGGATTGGCAATTGCCTTTAGCCCCAAAGAGATCCTCAAGGAATACAGCGACGGTATGATTACGACCGATAATTTGTCCGGACTAAGGTACTTTTTGGGCATCCCCGACGACTAAAGTTAAAATCCGTCCCAATTCATTTGGCCGGATTTTAACTTGGCGCGATTCCATCGCGTAACATATTGAAAAAGCCGACCCACAATGGATCGGCTTCTTTTGGTATATCAAGCATCACGCTCTAGGCATCCAAATACAAAATACAAAACACCAAAAACGGATTACCTAAAACTTAAAACCTAAAACCTAAAACTGCTGTATCAATAATCTACGCGTTCTTTGAGTTCCTTACCACACTTGAAATAAGGGAGCTTTTTGGGGGAAATTTGCACGGTTTCGCCGGTCTTGGGATTTCGACCGGTATACGATTTATATTGTTTCACAAAAAAGGAACAAAAACCGCGTATTTCGACACGCTCTCCACGTGCTAGGGTATCGACCATTTCGTTAAAGAAGGTATCAACGATCGCTTTGGCCTCAGTTTTTGTCAATCCATTTTCTTCACTGAGAGCATCTGCCAAATCCGCTTTATTCATATCTTTTTCTCCTCATTACTGTCAGGTGACGCAGGTAACGGGCATGTTGCGTCAAAACGATTTTATCCGTACAAGGTGAGCCCTTGTTTTTTCCGAAATATAAATAAATCGGAAATATCGAACCAATTTTTATCCGGGATTTTGTTTGCTTGAAACGCTCACCCTGAGTTTCAATTGAAGGTTATATAAAACAGCACTCCAAACTGATTGTCAAATAAAATTTGCCTGTATAATAGTATTTTCAATTTTACAGTATTAAGGGGACGGTCATACATTTTAACAATTATCCTCTGATCCATTGCAAATCAATACAATTGTTAAAATGTATGACCGTCCCCTTAATACGTTAGGTGCTGCGTGCTGCGTGCTGAAGGCTTATGGCTTACAGCTTATTGGTGGGATCCCCTTGGGCCACCATTTGGGCCAGGATATCACGCTCGGCTTGGTTGGGGAGTATACCGCCCAGATCGGCTTCGATGACGATATCCCCATGCTGATTTCGGAAAACAGCTTGGGCGTCAGCCCGGTTTTTTTCATGGATGCTTGTGATGGTCAGCACACACGTGATCCTGTCATTAAAATAGACAGGCCTTTTGAACCGGAAGTCCATCTTACTGGCTAACCAGCCTATTTGACCCCCAATTTCGGTTATCATGCTGGCGATCAGCAGGCCATGGCAGATGCGCGCGGAAAAATTTTTGGCAGATGAAAATCGTTCGTCAAAATGAACCGGATTGTAGTCTCTGGTAGTGTCCGCAAATGACAGCATATCGGATTCAGTAAATTTCCGTCGAACGGTGAATGTATCTCCGGTTTTAAGTCCCTGGATGGTTTTATTTCGAATTTCGGTCATTTTAAGTTCTTTAGCATAAATTCGGGTCCGGGGCGAGGCGATCTGCAATTAGTCAGGTACTGATTTTGGGTCGTTTTCTTGCCAACACAGCAATATTCTGTTAGACTCATATTATTTGATATCGCAACGAATATTTCTATTCAAGTTCGTTTCATTTTGTAGGCATTAAAATATTGGTTCTGTCAATTGTCAAGTTTCGATTCAAAGGCTTGGCTTTCACCTTTTTACTGTATTTTAAGGCTGTATGGGATGCCTGCAAATGGTAGATAATTCTAGAGACGCTTTCCGTAGCATTCAACGCACCAAATATATTTGCGACCTTGTCGCGCATCATAAAATCGATCTATCGAGGACTTTCCAGCATACCTGCCCTATGGGCCGGCCAGTGCCGTTGACTTTGTCTGGAAAGTTAATCAGAAATTGCGGTGGCTTGGAAGCCTGGTGACCAAAGCACACGAATCGGGTGCAGAGCCATTTCTTTTGACCCGGATACGACCGGTTTGAGCAATTTCTTTAGATTGTCAACGGAGGAGGTTAGCATGTATCGCGTTCTGACGGTATCATTGGTTGTGCTGTTTTTTGTGTTTACAAGCAGTACGGCATCAGCCCAGAAAGTAGGTAGTGCGTTCTATGACGAGGGCATATTTGCCTATGAAGACGGCGATTACAAGGCCGCCCAAACCGCCCTTGAGAAAGCACTGAAATCGGATCCCAACGATCCTGCTGCGAACCATTTATTGGGAAAAACCCATATCAAAATGGAGCAGTATAAAAAGGCTGTTACGTATATTGAAAAAGCATGGAAACTCGATACGGAAATGCCGGATTTGGCTTTTGACCGGGCTTTTCTTAATTACAAATTGGAAAAGTACGCGGAAGCCGCATCGCTATTCAAAGCAGTGCTCGAAGATGAGCCCTCGCGGGTTATGGCCGGTTTTTACTGCGGGGTATCTTTATATCGGGAGCGTCAATATCAACAGGCCAATCCTTATCTGTTGTCGGCGGCGCAAAAAAGTGCGGAACTGAAAGTTAAAGCGTACTATTTTTCGGGTCTTTGCCACTACTACATGGATCAACAAGATCGGGCTTTAGACCGGATGAACTTTGTCAAAACCAATACCGATTCTGAAGAAGTACGCGCCAATGCCGAGCGATGGATTCAAACCATTCAAGCCGGGAAACCGGTGCAGAAGCCGTATAAAATAGATCTGCGACTGGCATATGAATACGACGATAATGTTCCCCTCGAACCGACCGACCAAGATGAGTTGTATTCCGAAGAAAAAGATTCCCTGATTTTTGTCTACGCTGCGGGTGAATACAACTTTGTCACCCAGGAACGGTTAACGCTGGGAGCGGGCCTCAGCCGGTTTCAGACCTGGCATATGGAGTTGGATGAATACGATAGTTCCGAAACGGCCGGGAAATTGTATGGACGCTACAAGGCCGCCCCGTTTACCGTCGGGTTACAGATTGTTCCCAGTGCATACCAGTTGGATGGCGAGGACTATCTGGCAACCACCGAGGTAAACCCGACGTTTTCCTATGCCATTAGCAAGCAGTATACAATCTGGCTTTCTTATACGTATGCTGACAATGATTTTCGCCAGAGTGACTATGATGATAGAGACGGCACGAATCATGAACTTTTTCTCGATGATGTGTATATGCTAAAAAATGAAAAGGGATTCTTACTGGGTGGTATCGGCTATGAAATCAACAATGCCAAAAAAGAGCAGTATGATTACAATCGTCTGACCCTTCGGGTGGGCGGATCTTATGAATTGCCGAAAAGGTTTGAATGTGGTGTTTTGGGAACCTATGCCGCCAAAAACTATGAAGATGAAGCACGCGACGACAAACGCTATAAAATAACGATGTCTCTATCCAGGGAATTAAACTACCCCTGGCTGGAGCTTGCGGCCGAATTTACCTATACGAAAAATGATTCTAATAAATCCGACTATGAGTACACCCGCAAGATAGTCGGCATTGGTGTAAAAGCAACTTTTTAGTGAAATTGGTACCGTCTTGAGACAATCATGAAAACAATCTACGGGAGACATCCAATGACACCACGAATAAACAGAAAATTTGTATGGGCATGCTTGGGTATGACCATCTTATGCTGCTTGGGGACCCTGCCGGCTTCGGCTGCGGATTTGGCCAAATATGGCACACGCCGCCCAGGTCTGGGCAAGCCCGTGGGTGTTGTACAGCAGATTCAGGGAGAGGTTGTCATTACGCATCACAAGGATCTAAAAGGACATAAGGCTGAAAATGGCATGTTGCTCTATAAAGGCGACACGATCCAAACGTCTGGCACGGGCCGGGTACGAATACGGTTGAATGATAGCAGCATTATATCCCTGGCCTCCCAAACCAAGCTGAAGCTGACCCGCAGTGTCTATGCCAAGAAAAAAAAGCGACGGTCTTCCTTTTTGTCTTTGGCGCTGGGTAAGGCCCGTTTTTTTGTGGTCACAATGCTCGATTTCAAACGTTCTGAGTTTAAGGTCAAAACACCCACGGCAGTTTGCGGTGTGCGCGGATCTGATTTTGTTCTGGAAGCCACTGACACAGAAACCATTGCTACCGCGTTGGCAGACACCGTACTGGAATTTCAGAGCCTGGCCTTTCTGGAAGAACCGCCGGTTATTTTGAGGGACTACCAAGCATCCACAACCGTCCTGAACAAACGTCCATCCGAGCCCATGCGAGTGCCAAGGGATCGGGTCGATGAGATTAGAGAAAAATTTATGGATGTAGCGCCCGGTAAAGCCGCTATATCAGATGAGGATGCTGCTGGTCAGGATCAGCAGGTGGACGATACCGGCGTTGATGACGCCGGTGATTTGGGGGGCCAGGTTGAACTGGAGGATGCCCAGGCAAGTGATGAAGCCGACGATAGAGAATTAAGTGATTTCGAGAATATTCTTGAATCCTGGACACCGCAAGAACTTGACACCATCAAAGAATCCATTACCGAGGAAGGCCTACAGGGAGAGTTGACAGAGCTGCCGGAATTTCCGGTAACACCGCAATAGGCTGTCCGATATCCGATGGTTGTATTTAGATGGAGATGGTATTCACGAAGAGGTGATAATGAAAGTTCTGTGAGTAGTTAATATTCAAATGTAACCTAAGGAGCACACCATGAAGACCAAACCAAGAAAAATTTCTTTGTGGTTCATATCGATATGCATCTTTGGTCTGATCTTTGCCACCCAGGCCTGGTCTGACACCTATTTTGTTGATGTAACCAACGGTGATGATGCCAATGATGGAGAGTCTGCCGGTAGCGCATGGAAAACAATCGAGTACGCCGTACCAGAATTAAAAGATGGCGACGTGTTAAACGTTGCCCCGGGAAACTATGAGCCCGCTGACCTTGGTCAAGGTATTGCAGCGAATGTGACCAAGAATGGTGTTACAATACAAGGAGCCCAGGGCGTGATTATCGACGGACGCGGGGATGACGATGGACCCTGCTGGCAATACGGCATCAATATCACCGGATCAAATGTCGTGCTACGAGATCTTGAGATCATGCAATTCAGGTGTGACGGTGCCAAGGCGATCCGAATCGGTGGCGGATCGAACAATCGCATCGAATCGTGCATTGTCAGCAATAATGATTACAATATTGTCTTTGATTCCAACTCAGGCACCGGAAATGTTGTGGAAGACTGCACAATCTTCAATAGTTCCATTGGTATTGATGTTCAAGATGCCAGCCCCCAAATTCGAGCTAACACAATTTATGACAGCAGCACCGGAATCAACGTTGCTGAAACTTCAAGCCGTACCATCCAACCGACAATCGTAAACAACTTGATCTATCAAACTGGCACAGGCACTTATGATATGTTTGATGGCATTTACATGAGCGCCTTTTCAACCGAATCGGTGATTTCAGCATTAATTTACCATAATACACTTAATGGGGGATTGTCGGACGGCATCTATGTCTCTCAGGAAGAGACACCAGCGACATTTGATATCAAATACAATATCATCACCAATTTTGGTGAATACGGCATAAAGGACGCCAGTGCTATTTCCAGTAACCCGACTGTCGATTATAACAATGTATACAACCCGGACGGGACAGGAAATTACTTAAATGTGACCATCGGTATTAACGATTTTTCGCAGGACGCATTTTTCGCTGATGAAGCCAGCTATAATTTTCGTCTTCAAGAGGCGTCTCCTTGCAGGGATTATATTCCCTTGTCAGCAGAAGATCCCATTACCCAAGATATCGAAAAGATTTTCCGACCCCAGGGAAGCGGATTCGACATCGGCGCCTATGAATATCCTGTTACCCAATACACCCTGACGGTGAATGTCGCCGGCAGCGGCAGTGTTACCCTGAGTCCATCCGGAGGTATCTATGCTGACGGCACCCAGGTGACCCTGACGCCGGTGCCGGCCAACGGCTGGGCTTTCAGCCAATGGGACGGGGATCTGAGTGGCTCCGAAAACCCCACCACCATTAACATGGATGCTGACAAAACGGTTACCGCTACATTTGTGCAAAAGGCCGCTCCCGATAAGCCAACAGCCATAAACCCCCTCGACGAGGATTCTGTTTCTGACGGATCCGCAGTTTCCTTGACTGCCAGTGCTTATAACGATCCGGACGGCGACAGCCATGTGCGGTCTACCTGGGAGGTCTGGCGGGCAGATACAGGCGAACTAATAGAAAATCTGTCTTCGGTCACCGATCTGACATCGCATATAATCGGTTTTACCCTCACGGACGGTTTGAAATATTACTGGCGGGTGAATTACGAAAGCTCAGACGGGATTTTTTCTCCATGGTCGGAAAATTATGCCTTCAAGGTCGGCACCAATATTCCCGAAAGCCTGCCAGCGATTGCGGCCGGCCAAAATTTGGGTGATTTTGGGATGATCTCCATCGTGCACTGGCCCGATGACCCCAGCCCCCAGGCGGTTTTCAACATCGATTACGATCCGGTTAACTATCGCATCGGCACGTATGACGCCAACACCGGGAGCTACATCGAATTCGGGGAGGGTGTTGAAATGGAGCCTGGACGCTGTTACTGGATCCTGGCACGCGAAGGCCTGACGGTCAACTTCGAAGGCATCCAGGTGAGCCTGACGGAAAATATATTTGTGGCTTTGGATTACAATACTAGCACGCTCAATGGCTGGAACATGGTGGCGCCTCCCAACGAGGCCGACTATTGGTGGCGCAGCGTCCAGATTGTAGAAGATGTGGCTGGTGCGCTGACGACCAGGGGAACCGTGCAGAGCTTATCCGACACAAACCCCTACATCGATCGGCGGCTGTGGCGTTGGGAAAACGGGGCTTACGCCTTCGACACACCCGACACGGACGCGAACTTGGAGATGCAAGCCTATGCCGGCTACTGGGTGCAGGCTAAAAAGGCCAATGTCTACCTGATGTTCGAGCCGGCGGCACGGGTATCATCATTGGGCCTGCCGCGGACTATGATTGCACAAGCATGGCACACAACCAAAACGTGGATGAATAACCTGAATCTTTTCTCAAAGGAAGCCATCGCCGACAGCGATAGTCCGCCGATGCCGCCGGCAGCGCTGGATGAGAACACGGTAGACCCGATTTTTGGTGGCTGCTACGTTGAAGCAATACGCGAGTGAGGTTGGTTGGGTTTAAACCGTTACAAGGTTGGAAAGCTAGGATGCTGGGACGCTGCTTACCGCACAAAGCTAAGTAGACGTATCACATAAAGACAATTTTGGGGACGTTGTTACGTTTTCAATTTTTTTCATATAAATTCAATAATTTGAAAACGTAACAACGTCCTTTTTTCTTTTTCGGATTCCAGAAATCGTCTTCACATAGTTTGTTGAAAAGCCAGCTTATCTTAATGCGGTTGAGGCGCTGATCGTAAATGGCTGTTTTCATGTATTTAGGCTTCTAATATCAGCTCCTGGTCTGGGCGGGTGGTGGTATTGAATGTTTGAACTTACCAGAAAAATATTCCGTTACCAAGCCCAGACGTCCGCTTGACAACCGCGAGGGTCAAAAAAATGACATTGCAAATAATATTATCCAGTGAGCGGGATACTTTTTAACCATTTATAATCTTTAAATAAAATTTAAAAATGGGATTGTTTGAAATATTGGCATGGTTTCTGCTGATCATCCTAGTGACGAATTTTATCCACCTTTGCAGAGGACCACGGGCTTGTCCGTGGAAGAATGCCAAAAATCAGTTAATTGCTATGGCGCGAAGTCACCCCAGAAATTTGGGGATATCCGCGGCCAAGCCGAAGGCGAAGACGGGGGTTTTTATGGGACCACGGGTTTATCCGTGGGAATCCATTGTCAGATATCAACGAGCTGGGAGGAAACCAGAACATGGGCAAGGACATGCGGGCGGAATTCGATGGCTTGAAAAGAGAATTTTTAGCCCTCGAAAAAACCCATAGCCTCGAAAAAGAATGTCTTCTAAAAGTCGCCAATACTTTCGGGATCATTGTGGACCGATCACCGCAACTTCGCGACACCTATCAAAAAATAAAGCAGATGTTGCAAAACGGATCGGCTTTGCCGGTGGACCAACTATTAAATGAGACCAACGCGCTCAGGAGCAATATTTTTTCAGAGGAGGTTAAATCAGGGCCTGGAGAAGCAGAAGGTGATGGGACCGATGCACAGGACCAGGATCTGTTGGAAGCGTATAAAATTTTGAACAGAATCGTCATCGCTCTAACCGATGACTTTTATCCCATCAACGCTGAAATGAAACAGAAAGCGGATGCCATTGTCTTTGATTATAAAAATGGGATGTCACCGTCCGATTTTCATCGGGCAACTGCCAATTTTTTGGCTTATATTGATACGCTCAAGAGTAAAATTTCCAAAGATTTCAACTATGTCAACAACACCCTCATCAGCTTTATTGACCAGGTAAAGGAATTGGAATTCGTTCTCACCCAGGAACTGCAAGAGGAGGTCCAAACAAAAGGATTTGAAGCTTTTGAGCAAAAAATCCACAGGGAAGTGGGATCGATTGTGGATTCTTTCAGCATTTATTCATCCATCAACGAAATCAAAGATGCCGTTGTGGGTAGGCTTTCAACCATTAAAGCAGTTATCGCCAGGCGCAAAGAGACCGAACGGAAAAAATCCAAGGTCGCCCAAAAACGAATTCAGGTGCTGCGCAAAAAAATATCCATGGCTGAAACCGAGACCATCGAGTTAACCCGCAAGGCAGATCAATTCCGGGAGGAAGCCCTGCGGGACGGACTCACCGGGTTGTATAATCGCAAGGCATTTGACAACCGGATTGCCGAGGGACTGGATAATTTTAACAAGGGCGGTGAATCATTTGTAATGATGATGTTTGATGTGGACAAATTCAAATGGATCAACGATACCTTCGGCCATGTTGCCGGAGACAAGATCCTGCAAAAGGTTGCGGTTGCATTGGGAAAAATCTTTAGAAAAGGTGAATTTATCGCCCGCTATGGCGGTGATGAATTTGCGGTGGTGATTGAAGGCATGACAGAGGATGTTGCGCGTAAAAAAATCGCCACGTTCAAAGAACAGTTCAGCAAGCTGCGCTTTGCTTCGCATGCAGACGGTTACATTCAAGTAGAGATTTCAGCCGGTATTGCCTCGGCTGCAAAAGGAGACGGACCGGACCAGTTCATTCACAAAGCGGATAAGGCCATGTATGCAGTTAAAAAACAGCGCAAGGAACAACAGGTATGAGTACCAGCAATCAACCAATGCCGCATCCTGCTTGAAACCCAACGCTGCATTAATCTGTCGTCACGAAAAAATACCTGTACCGCTTTTGGGACGAAACCGAACATTATCTTGACAACAGCTATAAAATATTGAATCTCGAACAGGGTACAGCGCGTGCGGCTTTTAGACTGTCTCCTATACTGACCAGCTCTTGAGTTTTTCTTCAATAAACCGAATAATCAGTTGATGTTCCCGCCTACCATTTCCGGTGATACAAATGGGATCGCCAACGGCCATTCGTACCGGTTTCGCCGGATCAATTTTACCGACATTTTTCAGCAGACGGCCGATGCCCCACGCATCCGTTTTCAAGGCGATGGGTACAATCGGAAGCTGGCTTTTTTAGGCCAACTTGATGCCCAAGGTGTTAAAGGTTGCCGGAGTGAACTCCAAGCTGCGGGTTGTTTGCGGAAATATGAGAATGGAGATGTTTCCCTTAACAGAATCAGGGAGACAATGCAAATTATGCCCACAGGATTTATTGAGTTGCCGAATGCATAAAAGTATGCAAGTAGAGCATGGAAATCAAAGCGCGGCGTGGCGATTTGATGAAACCATAAAATAGCGGCGAAGCCGATCTCACACCAAATGGGCCCCATTTCTTATCATGATTGATACGTATTATAAACGCAATGTCATTGGCATATCTGGTGCCGAACTTTTCTGGGGTTTAGGACTTCCCATCGTATGGGAGTCCACGTTCCTGCAGCTGTTTTTGAAATCGCTGGGCGCCACTAGTTTTCAGGTGGGTTTGATACCGGCATTTGCGTTTTTAGGAAACTCTGTCTTCGCACTTCTGTCGAGCTACTACACACAAGGACTCGTATTCAAACGTCCCGCGGTTATTTATCTGCATCTTATCTCGGGATTATCCCTGGTATTATTTGGAGCGGTCCTGTTATTCCTGGGAGAACAGGCGCCCATTTTGATCATTTTTTTTGTGGCCTATGCGATATTTTCCATATGTGTCGGTATGACCATTCCGGTCTGGCTGAATTATATTGTCAATATTTTTACGGAAAAAAAGGCCTATTCCGGCATGGGATTCATGCTGCTGACCCAAAACCTGGCCAAGTTGTCCAGTAGTCTGCTGATCGTGAAAATTGTTGAGATCTACGCTTTTTCGCACACATCCTCGGCTGTCATATTTCTGGCTGTCGGCATCTTTTTTTGCATCGGCGGCTTTTTTTTCCTTTTAACAAGAGAGATTCCGCGCACACCCAAACTATCACAGCAGGGTGGTGGATCGTTTCGACACTACGTGCAGACCACCGGTGTCCACATTTTTCATAACCGTAACTTTTTATGGTTTTTGGCGGGTGATATGGATTTCTATGTGATTGTTACGGTTATCTCCTTTTATGCGAACTATGCAACCGCCTTTTGCGGAATTGAATCATCCATCGCGGCCGGTTATTTTGTGAGCTTTCTGTATCTGGGCGCCATCATGACCAACTTCGTCCTGGGCTCGCTCGACATGTTTGCCCCCCGGGATAAGTATTATATTTCAAAAACAGCTTCCATGACCGCTCTGGCGCTGTTGACGATTTTTGGTTCCCAGTGGAGTTTTTTCCTGGCCAGTGCGCTACTCGGGGTTGCCCGGGGTTCTCGCATGGTCGTATACCCACCGGCCATCAAAAAGCTTTCCGGACAAATTGATGTTACCGGGTATTTCGCCGTGGCACCGATACTCATCACCCCCTTTGCCCTGGCCTTACCCATGACTTTCGGCAGTTTCCTGGATCATTTTTCCTATTTGAACGGGAATGCGTATCGAATCATTTTTCTGTTTTCAGCGGGCCTTATACTGGGAAGTATGTTCTGCATTCGACGCGTTGATTTTCAAAAAAGTCAAACCCAGGCGGCCCGTCCTTGAAAACACCCGATTTCTTTGATAATATTCAGTAGATATCGGCAATATATTTTTTTCCCCAACCGCGAAGCAAACCCGAATCGTTTTTTCCGGCTATCGGGCTGATGGAGATCGAATGTGAACATTAAATCCAAGGCACTGGAAGTCAACATCGCCGATTATCATGTGGAGGTGACTATTGATCCGAAATATGCCGCCCTGCATGAGGCCATGTCTCAATATTTTGGCATTCGTGACGGTGTGACAACCTTTTTAGAAGAGTTATCCCATCCCTACAAGAATTGGCAATTCATTGTCAATGAAGCCCGCACATATTCTTTGGATTATTTTCACCTTTTACGGAAACACGATCGTGGTGTGGACGCCGCCCATTCTTTCGTCGAGATATTTTCCGAAGCCATTCAAGCGGATGCTAGTCAATCGACGCAAATGGATGCCGCGGACAACTTGCTTCTTTTTATTCAGAAAATTATCAGAGATTGTGACGATGATTTGGATCGGTTTGCTGCTGTGATCGCTTCTGCCTTTGCGCAAATCCATGCCTATCCACCCGAGCTTTTCTTGTTATTTGTTAAAAGCCACTATCAAATAAAACAGCTGGGGGAGATATTTTTGCAGCGCAAATTGAACATCGCCACGGACAGCATCGGGCTGAATCAGTTGGTCGGGCGATACTTCCAGGCAACTTATGATTACTGGTTGGGTGAAAAGGATCCCCAGCCTTGGTTTGAGAGCGAGTTGAATGAAAGCGAGTCGCAGCAGGACTGGGGTGATTTTTTCGATGATATTTCGCACGCATCCATCTGCAGATGGCAGCAGCGGTTAGGCGATATTGTCAGCAGTCACGACCCGGGATCGCTTCGGCAAACCGAGCAATTGGTTTTGCTTCCCGGTTATAATCAAATTGTTGAACATTATCGCAAACTGCCCGAAAAGTTGCTGGCGGCGGGTGATAACAGCCGTAAAGGCAATCGCTGGAAGGTGATCTTTTTATTCTTAATGATGAATGTTTCCGGCCTTTCTATCATTCACGAAGAAACCTTGCGGGATATCAACCGAACCCTGAGCTGGCTGATTGCAAAGGAAAGCAATTTATATATCTGGAAATTAATCGAAAAAACATTTTCCATTTTGCATGCCCAGGCGGAGAAATATCCTGCCACGGCGCTCAATTGTGTTTTGAATATGGGCAAAGGCGTTTACAAAACGGATGATAGCGACCTGGTCAACCATTTTATCGAAAAGGTCATCGACCTGGGCTACCAGGCCCCCATGGTATCCGGTGTCGGTGACGACTGGCAGGTGCAGGTAAATCCGTCCCATATCCTGAACATTCGAACCTGGCTGGAACTGATTGAATTGAATCCCAAATATTCTATTCGCCTGATATCCAGCCTGACTATTTATCTGTCTTTATGCGGTGTATACATCAAAGATACCGATCTTTTTCCGCGTGATATTACCCGTATTTTAAACAGCGACATCGAGCCGGTCTATCACCTGATCAAACAGCTGGCGCGTCTTTTCCCGGTCTATTTCAACGATATCGGTGCGGAGGGCAAGCTCAGAGATATATCGACCCGTATCGATGAACTCAGCCAGCGTAAGGACATCCTGGTTCATTTTTTACGCAAACAGAGTCATGTTGAAAGCAGTAATCTCATTATCCATTTCATGGAAGCAACCCTCAAATTCTGGTATTCGCGGGATAAGACGGAAATCAAGCGCTTTGTACCGCCGCTGATCTACAATCAAATCGCGTCTGAAGGGGTATTTATCGATGGGGTGCACACGGTGGTTCAACAGTTGGCCCATGAACAAATTCGAATTCCCGAAGGCCTTCTCACCATCGAGGAGGCTCGATTGGATACCTTGCTGGCCGGTATCGCCGAGGTGTCAAGCCAGGATCGTGAGCGCGTGCGACTGGCCGTGGCCTTTTACCAACACCTACATCAGAAATACCATCTCGATTTTATCGCCATCAGGGGTCATGTCAATAAACTGAAAACAGAGGGGTTTCCCGGTCTGGATAAATTGGAGACCGCTTTGGCCGAACCATCCCTACGCAAGAAAATCCCGCTGATGATCGAATATCTCGAATTCCTGAAATACTTGATTTTATCGGAAAAACCATTTGAGGTTCGGGAAGATATCTATAAGAAAAGGCATTTTACGGTAGATATTCCGTCCATGTATGGTTCCTATCACGAGATGAAATTTGACGCCCTGGGACTGACCTATCGACTCGAATCGTTGCTCAACACCCTGTTTGAGGAGCTGGTTGGAAGCACCGATTTGAGTCTGATTACCAAGGCGACATTTTTTCAAATTTATGATCATCTCAAATTATTCGAGAAAGCGCTCAGAATCGAAGGAATCCACTCGGTTGAGATCGAACGCCAAATGGAGATGCTGGCACATTCCCTCGGTGTCAGCGGTTTTACCTTTACCCAATATCTGGACATTTTTAAGGGTTTTGCACGGGCGGTTAAGAATGTCATCAATGACCATTTTGGTAACATTCACGGAAAAAATTTGCTTGGTATCCTCGATAAATTAACCCCAAACCAGATTCAACAGAAATTTTTACCAGCGAATGGCGACGCTGAAAAGGAAAACCTGCGCTACCGTGTATCTGAGATCTTCTTTCGTGACCGTATCGCCCTGACCACCGGAATTCAGCAGTTGGATCTGTTTTTGGGGCGTATTCTCAATACACTGTTTCAGCAATCCAACAAGCTTCCCACGGATCAGCTTCAGCAGTTGTTACGCTATGATCCCAAAAATGCTGTGGCCGTGATTCAGCGTGTCAATCCCCGTGTTTCCGGTATCATTCATCTGGGAAGCAAAGGCCTTAACATGGTCAAGCTCAACAGTTTCAATCTACCGGTACCACCCGGATTTATCCTGACAACCGAGGTGTTTCGATGTCGCGAAATCATTGAAAGCTATGAACCGGCGAAAGAAAATTTTAAGGAACAGGTCGTCCAGCACATCCGCATGATGGAAAAATTGACCGGCAAATCATTTGGCGATGCCAGAAACCCGTTGTTATTTTCAGTCCGCAGCGGGTCTTCCATTTCACAGCCGGGAATGATGGATACCTTCTTAAACGTCGGGATCAATGAGGAAATCACCGCCGGTATCGCCGCCGTCACCGACAACGATTGGTTCGCTTGGGACAATTACCGGCGATTTTTACAGTGCTACGGTATGTCCTATGGTCTTGAAAGGGATGCGTTTGATAGTATCATCGGTGAGCTAAAAAGACGTGCCGGCGCCCAATTTAAACGCGATCTGACGGGTCAGCAAATGCGCAAAGTGGCGCTGACGTATAAAGGCATGATCCGTGATGCGGGAATCACGATGGTGGAAGATCCCCTGGAACAGTTATACGAGACGATTCGTAGCGTCCTGTCCAGCTGGGGATCGGCACGAGCCCAGACCTATCGTAGAATTATGGGGATCTCCAATGACTGGGGGACGGCGGTCACCATTCAAACCATGGTATTCGGCAATATGTCGGAGCAATCCGGTGCCGGCGTGTTTTTTACGCACAACCCCAGATGGTCGGGGGATAGCCTGCGGCTGTGGGGGGATTTTACCATCGGCAATCAGGGGGAAGACGTGGTTTCAGGCCTGGTGACCACATTGCCGATTTCCCTGTCTCAACAGGATATCGAGTTGCGCGAAACCGACATTACCCTGGAAACCCATTTCCCTGAAATTTATGCCGCCATGAAAAATTGGGCGGTGGAATTGATTGAGAGGCGGGGCTGGAGTCCCCAGGAAATGGAATTCACCTTTGAAGGCCCCCAAGAGGCAGATTTATACTTGTTGCAAACACGGGATATGGGCATTCGTGAACGCAAGAAGGCCATGACCTTTGACCTAAGCGCCATCGATGAAACCCGGATGTTGGGTCATGGCATCGGTGTGAGTGGTGGCGCTTTAAGCGGGCGCATCGTATTTAGCTTGAAAGAAATCGATGACTGGCGGGCATCCGAACCCAACACAGCGCTGATCCTGGTTCGCAGCGATACCGTCCCGGACGATATCAAGGAAATTTATGCGTCTGACGGATTGCTGACCTCCCGCGGGGGCGTTACATCGCATGCCGCTGTGGTTACGCACCGACTCGGCAAAACCAGTGTTGTTGGTTGCAACGACATGCAGTGCGATGAAAAACAAAAGATATGTACATTCGGGGCGGTCAGCCTGGCTTCCGGAGACAGGATCAGCATCGATGGTCGCGAGGGCTCGGTTTATCTGGGGGAACTGGCCACAAACGAATAGCGGCCGATGCTTGTTGGCTTGGCTCACAATTGGAAGAATGGAATAGTGGAAAAGTGGAATGATGGGAAGTTGGGTGTTTTCTGATTCAATTTGGATGAGGGTCGCAGTTCTGGACTTTGTTCACATATTCCAGCATTCCATGGGAATGATGAAAGACCATTGTGGTGAGGGAATATGGATTTACTGAATTCGATCCCGATCCCGATAGCGATTTCGATAAGATATAGCCCGAGCTGTATTTCCCTTGATTGGAATTTTTAAGCCCTTTTCTCAAACATAATTGGAGAAGAACCGGGAATATAAACTATCAATATGTTATAGAAACGCCGAAAGGTGGGTGGGTGCTATGCGCAAAGATAATATCAATACCAAAAATCTCAAACTTGGTGTTAATGGATTCGGCAGAATCGGAAAACTGACGGTTTGGCATCATGTGGCCCGTAAATATTTCTCAGAAATCGTGGTCAACATTGGTCGTGAATCCGGAAATTCATTAGAGGATATTGCCCATTATGTGGAAAGGGACAGTAGCTATGGGCGTCTACATGCCTTTTTATACGGCCAGGCGGCCATGCCGGTGATATCCGAGATCAATGAGAGCCAGGGCACCATGCGAATTGATCATACCCTGGTGAAGTTTTTGCGGACCGACAGGCTTCCCATGGATATCGACTGGCGCCAAGAAGATGTGCGTCTGGTGGTGGATACGACCGGTCAATTTTTGGATCCCACCCTGCCGGCTGATCACCCCAAGGGTTCTCCCCGGGGCCATTTGGATGCAGGCGCGGATAAGGTTATTCTATCGGCCCCTTTTAAGATCGGGGATAAAGGCCGGGACATTCCCGAAGACGCCGTTACCACGGTCATGGGAATCAATGCCAACGATTACGATCCGCGACGACATTGCCTCATATCGAATGCATCCTGTACCACAACCTGCCTGGCCCATATGGTCAAACCGCTCTTAAATGCCTTTGGGCCCAAACGGGTTTTATCCGCATCCATGGCCACGGTCCACGCTGCCACTGGATCACAGGCGGTTCTCGATCGGTTGCCCAAGACCGGTAAAACCGACTTGCGCAAGAATCGAAGCATCATGAACAATATCATCTTAACCACCACCGGGGCCGCCAAGGCTCTGAGATTGGTTATTCCCGAGATGGAACAAATCGGCTTTATTGCTGAATCGGTCCGAATTCCGACGGCGACAGGATCTTTAATCATCCTGGTGGTGAACCTGCAGGAGGAGTTGACCAGTGAGCCCATCCGCAGGGAGTTTATCAACGATATCTACAAGCAGGCAGCCGAAAATGAACCCGATGGATATCTGTATTATACCGATAAGCAGAACGTGAGCGGAGACATCGTCGGTATTCCCCGGGCGGCAGCCATTATCGAGGGTCACGAGACCCACCGGCGCACAGCTGAAGTGACCATCGATCTCGCCAAGATACCCGGGCTGGATGCATGTATCATGGACTCCGTGCAAGAGACAATCGTGCGCGTACCGGTGACGCAGACGGTCATATACGGCTGGTACGATAATGAAATGGGTAGTTATGTCAATATGCTGGGGGATCGCACGGTATCGATTGCGGAAGCCATGTAATAATTGGTTTTAAGGTTTAGGTTTTAAGTTTTAGCTTAGTCAGAAGAAAAGGCCTGTCAGCAACAAGCCACAATCGGGATCGAAATCGTTATCGGGATCGGGACCGAATTGTAAGTCTGGAAAACCGGTTTCGATTTCGATATGGATGATCTGGTCCGTCACCGAAATGGGTGCACTTTACCGGCATTCGTACTTGCAGGTGACTTATGGTCATCATCTTATCTGATTCCCGCCGCGTACATTTGATTACTCAATCTCACGAAATCTTCAACCGACAGGGTTTCCGCCCGCCGACCGGGGTCAATTGCGGCGGCCAGGAGTTGATTCTGGGCCGTATTGGGGTCTAATTGCAAAACCGGTCCCGATAACGCATTTTTAAGAGTCTTACGCCGCATGGAAAATGCGGCTTTAACGATTTTATAAAGGAAGGGCTCATCAACGGCCAGGGTCTCTGTCTGTTGCCCAAAGGCGATGTTCAACACCAGGGAGTCGACTTTGGGTTTGGGGTAAAACCGGGCTGCGGGTATTTCCGCAATGATGCGCACATGCGCACAATAACCGGCCATAAGGGCCAGTCTGCCATACGCTTTTGTTCCAGGTGCGGCCATGATTCTCTGAGCCAATTCTTTTTGAAACATCAAGGTGGCGGATTTGAGGTGGCAACGACTCTGGGCCAGCTGAACGAATATTTGGGATGAGATGTTGTACGGAATGTTCCCCATGACGACCAGGGGCTGTTTTTCCAGCTGGGCGACGGTGGCCATATCCAGTGAGAGAATATTTTGGTTTCGTATGACGATGTTTGTTAGGCCAGCGGCTTCAATTTCTTGAGTGAGCGGCGGGATGAGGGTACGATCTTTTTCGACGGCATAGATTTTTTTGGCAATGCGGGCCATGGGCAGGGTCAGAGCGCCGAGACCAGCGCCAATTTCCAATACAACATCCTCGGTTTCCAGGCCGGATCGCGTTACAATCTTTTGGGCGCTGTTGCGATCGGCCAGAAAGTTTTGTCCCATACCTTTTTTGGGTCGCAAGTTCCAGGCTTTCATGATGAGGGAGGGAGAGGTCATTTGGCGGTTTTGGTTTTACGTTCCGGTTTCTGGATTCTGGTTTCTGTCTCCTGTATTCTGGTTTCTGGATTCCGAAACCGCAATCCGTATGGTGTAACGGTTGCCTACAGCCGACTGCTTAGGCCTCGCTGCTGTCTATATTCCTTGAAGCCTTTCTTTTTTTCCGCGCTCGCTCACGCACCACCAGCATAAAACGATACGTCACAAAATAGGCCAGAAGAGCCGGAAAAACACCCAAGATGATCCCGCCCACAATCATGGCAATGGTGACGTCCAGTCCGAGCGTCATTAATTCTTGTATGGACTCAAATTTCACATCAAATGGTATGGGCTTGTTCAGAATGAGGGTTCCCAATTTAAAACTGCCGATATAAAAAATGGGTATGGTCAGGGGATTGGCGAACCAAACACCGATGGCGGCTGCTGGTTTGCTGCCCTTTAGTACAAATGCCAAAGCAATGGCAATAATCGTGTGAAACGGTATGGTGGGCGTAAGGCTCACAAATACGCCAATAGCCATCCCCATGGCAATATAGCGTGGGTCACCCTGAAGTTTTTTAATATGATCAACAATTGATCTGAAACGATCTTTGAGAGACAGCCTGCCCTTTGTCATGAAAACTTATCTACCCCATGGTTGCAACATTAGGGTCTATTAGCATGAAACGATATCTCCATCAAACCAAATCAGCCAAACTTGACTTTTGCCGTATTTGTCCTTAAGATATGAGCCATTGTTTTACTAGCAGTCATTAGTCAAAAGTAAGGAGGATTCTATGGTAAAGGGAAAACGCAAAACGGTAACTTTTGATGCCATGGTCAAATTTTTTATGCAACACTATGACATTCCAACGAAAAAGGATGTAGATAAAATTCATGCCCGGCTGGATAGACTTGAAAAATTAATCCGAAGCAATCAAACGAAATCCAGACGAATTGCTAGTGACAAGACCGGTGCGAAGTCGACTGCCAAAAGAGGAAAACGCACACCCACTGCTTCCGACCGTGTATTCTCAATTATCAAACGCTCCCAAAACGGCCTAAACATCGCAGATATCAAACGCAAGACCGATTATGATGACAAGAAACTTCGCAATATACTCTTTCGGCTGCACAGCCTGAAAAGGATAAAGCGGGTCAGTCGTGGCATTTATACCGCACCCTAACTTGCTTTCGGATAAAAATACCTAGATGAAATTAAAAAAATATCAGCAAACAGATTTCCAAGATACCTGCCGCAACCTGGGATATCAGATAAACAAGACTATTAATCTGACTAAAATCAATGCGATTTTCGTTGATTTGGTGCATGTGCCCACCGGGGCCAGGCATATCCATATCGACAGGGATGATCGTGAGAACACCTTCAGTGTTGCCTTTAAAACCGTTCCCAAGGATTCAACCGGTGTGGCCCATATTTTGGAACATACCGTTCTATGCGGTAGTAAAAAATTTCCGGTTCGCGACCCGTTCTTCTCCATGTTGAAAAGAAGCTTGAATACCTTTATGAACGCCTTTACGGCCTCGGATTGGACCATGTATCCCTTCAGCACCCAGAACAAAAAGGATTACTATAACCTGCTGGATGTCTATCTGGATGCGACATTTTTTCCAAACATTGACCACCTCAGCTTTAAACAAGAGGGTCATCGCCTGGAGGTAGCCGAAAGCGACTCAGAGAACCTGCAACTCGAATATAAAGGTGTGGTCTACAACGAGATGAAAGGCGCCATGTCCTCACCGGACCAGGTCATGGTACGGTCAATCCTCAACGCCATGTATCCGGATACAACCTACCATCATAACTCAGGTGGTGATCCGGCCGTAATCCCGACTTTGACCCATGAACAGTTGACGCGCTTTCATCAAAAACACTATCATCCCAGCAATTCATTCTTTTATACCTACGGCAATCTCCCGTTTCATGAACATCTACAGCGCATTCATGCTCAGGTTTTGCGTCATTTTGAAAAAATCGATCCGGGCACGGAAGTCATGCCCCAGCCCCGGTGGAAAAAACCCAAACAAGCCCGGTATTATTATCCGCTAGACGCTGACGCCTTGACGTCCAAAAAGTCACAAGTGTGTCTGGCCTGGTTGATTTCTGATATCCAGGACGCGTTTCAGATGTTGGTCCTCAAGCTGCTGGAGCAAATCTTGCTCGGCAACTCAGCCGCACCCCTGCGGAAGGCCTTAATGGACTCTGAGATGGGAACCGCTTTGTCGGATGGATCCGGTTTTGATGCGGATAATCGTGATACCTTGTTTGCCTGCGGTCTCAAAGATGTGGATCCAAACGATGCTGACAAGATTGAGAAATTAATCTTTACTGTCCTGAGACAACTTGTAGAAAAAGGCATCGCGCGCGAATTAATTGATTCCGCCATTCATCAGATCGAATTCCACCGTCGTGAAATTACCAATACACCGTACCCCTACGGTATCAAACTGCTACTTTCATTTGTGGGCAGCTGGCTGCATGGCGGCAGCCCTGAAAAACTACTCATGTTCGAGAAGGACCTGGAAAGGCTTCGCCGAGAAGTCGCCCAAAATGGTTTTTTCGAAAAACAGATTAAACGACACTTGCTGGACAATCCCCATCGAGCCCGCTTGGTTCTGCTGCCGGATACGGAGTTGGCCAAACGGGAAAAAGAGCGGGTTCGTGCTGAGCTTGCGGCAATCAAACAAAAGTTTCGTAAAGCCGACATCGAACGTATCCAGGCTGACGCACAGGCACTTAAGACGCTGCAGGAGGCCACTGAAGACACATCCGTTCTGCCAACCCTGTCCTTAACCGATGTGCCCCCGGATGTGCATACCGTTCCAACATCAAGGTGTACGCATGCAACAACAGCGGTCTGCTATCAGCAACCCACATCCGGTATTTTTTACGCCACCACCGCCTTGGGTATGGACGTCCTGGATGCGGGTCAACTCTCTTTGGTACCATTTTTTTGCTATGCCATGTCCCGCCTGGGAACCCGCAAGCGGGACTATACAGAAATAGTCCAGCAAATCGATGCCTATACCGGTGGTATCAACTTGGCATCCACCGTTCGTACCCGGTTTGATGCCGATGGTCAGTGTGTGCCCTTTATCACGATTAATGCCAAAAGTTTGAATCGAAACGTGGACAAAATGTTTGCGTTGGTACAGGAAATCCTGTTCGAGGTTTCCTTCCAGGAACATGCCCGTCTAAGGAGCCTGCTGCTGGAGTATCGTGCCGGTTTGGAATCGATGATTGTTCACAATGGCCATCGCTATGCCATATCACTTTCTTCCAGATCTTTTTCCACCAGCGCTTATATCAATGAACTCTGGAGCGGCGTGCATCAGCTTCGTTATATCAAAGAGATAAGCACCGGCTTGGATAGCGACCAATTGGATTCACTGGGAGCGAACCTGGCAGCTATCCGAGAGCGGGTGATGGTTCCCGAAAATTTTAGGACGGCATTGGTGGGTGAAGCCGAACCGCTGGAACGGATTATACCGCTTGTATCGCAACGCGCACTCACACCAAGGCGAGAACCAGATTCCCAAGATAGGCCGAATTTCAATCCACCGAATATGGACTTTCCCAATGAGATGCCGTGGGAGGGCTGGGCAACGGAAACGTCTGTATCCTTTGTAGCCAGGACCTTTAAGTCGGTTCGCATGGACCATGTTGATGCACCGGGACTGGCCGTAATCAGCAAAATGTTACGCTCCCTGTACTTACACCGAGAGATTCGCGAAAAGGGAGGCGCTTACGGTGGCTTCGCGGTTTACAACATTGAGAATGGATTGTTCAGTTTTGCGTCCTATCGCGATCCGCATATACTGGCCACCCTGGATGTTTTTGAAGGTTCCAATCAATTTATCACCAGCGGGGATTATCAAGAAGAAGATGTTAACGAAGCAATTTTACAGGTATGTTCAGATATTGACAAGCCGGACCCACCCGGACCAGCAGCCAGGAAAGCGTTTTATCGCCGCATTATTTCCATGACAGACGAAAGTCGCAGGCGCTTTAAGCAACGCTTATTGAATCTGAACAAAGAGAATATTGTCGATACCGCCCGGCGCTATTTCGGCCAAGGGCGAGGGGCCCATGGCGTAGCTGTTATTTCCAGCGATGAACAGTTGCGGCAGGCAAATAGTAAGATTCCCGAAAACCCGCTCAAGATCGGTAAGATTTAAGATAGACAGTACGCCGGCATTTTCAGAAAGTGCAGCGATTCCAAAGCTGAGCAAAAGGCGCTTCAGTCATCCGTGTCATCTTCCTCGTCATTTTCATCCGCATCCGCATCCGCATCATCCGCATCCTCAGCATCCTCATCGTCCTCATCGTCCAGATCATCTTTTTCGTTCTCTTGATCTTCGGGTTTGGTGTCGATGACTTTTGGAAAGCGTAGGCCGGTCCCTATTTCGAGGACATCCACATTGTGGTATTTGACGGAGGTTTCTGCCAGATGCCGTGCTAAATTCATGCCACCCAGTTTCAAATGAACCAAAAGGGTTTCTTGAAATTCGACGTCATTTTGGAGGTCCAGCGGCAATGATCGCAGCAGGGTGTAAAAACGGGCCTCGAACTCCTCGGGAACTTTGTATTTCATGGAAAAGTCCTTATTCGGTATACAGGTGTGGTGTGCTTTTTAATAATTCCTGACGTGAATGATAATTCTGTTTTGATAAATGTAAAGCTAAAAAATCGGTTACCAATTTTCTTTAGGTAATTAGGCTGAAGACTGTTAGGCTGTGAGCGGCTCATGCCTAATGGTCTAAATGCCAAAAAGCCTGATACTACTTTGAGCTCTTATAGTAGAATTTCTATATCCGTCAAGGGGTATGATACACAGGCATGGATATACCCATAGCGGGTATCGGATTTGCGGACGGGTGTATTTGCCGGCTGGAAAACCTTGCCCGAAAGCACCTTGACGCGACACATACTGCATTCTCCGGACCGGCAAATGGCAGGGGGCACCACACCGTTTTTTTCCAAAGACACCAGGAGTGGAACCGTGGCCGGGGCGCTGAATTGGGGCCCACCTTTGACAGAAACCGAATATTGATGCGTGGCTTCAATGTCTGGTGGCCAGGCGGGGTCCTGGGAGATATCAGCGGGAGGGCCGTAACGTTCCTTCCGAATTTTTCGGCGCGGTATGCCCAACTGGTCAATCTGTGGCAAACAAAAATCATACATCCCTTGGGGACCGCACAGAAAAAAGGTGGCGGTTTCCATATTTCCGGCCGTTTCTTTGATAAGGTCGGCGGTAATCAGACCACATTGGCCCTCATAATCATCGGTTGCGGTCTCAATTACCGGGATATAACGGATATGGTCGAAGCGCTCGGCTATATGTGATAATGCTTCATGGAAAATAATGTCGTCCGATGAGGTGTTGCCATAGTAGAGAATCACCTTGCGTGACAGACTGCATTCAATTATTTCGCGAATCATGCTCATGAACGGTGTGATGCCGCTCCCGCCGGCAAGACATATCATGGTGTCACCGTGCACCAGCGGGTTGAAATAAAAATTGCCTTGGGGACCGGACGTGGTCAGGCTGTCACCCTTTCGGATCCGATCCAGGAGGAAATTGGAAACCAGGCCATGGGGTACGCGTTTAACGGTAATGTCACAATAGCCGACCTGATTCGGTGGGGATGAGATACTGTAGGGCCGCGATGTGCAGATACCATTCACATCCAGGTATAATGCCAGGTACTGGCCGGCCAAGAATGGCGGCAGCACGGTATCGGTCGGCACCAAACGAAACGTGCGGGTATCGCGGGTTTCGGGGATAATGTCAGCCACTTCCAGTTTCAGCTGCTGGGGATGCAGCCGGTGGATATATTGATCGGCAAAATCCAGGGTGAAAGAGCGCTTTCTGGCGACCAAGCGGCTGGCCTCGATTTCGGTCAAAATGTCACGATACCCATCGAATTCTTCCCAGATGCCTTTTCTCATATTTTTCTCCTATAATTTGAATTGATCCGGTCCTCAGGGCCGGATGAATTCAAACTTGGTTCAGTTTTTTAGCAATCGAGTTGGCTGCAGCCATTCCAGACCGCAAGGTCGGTTCAAATCCGCCATCACCGGCCCACCCGCCCGCAAAGTAAAGGCCTTTTATGGGGGAATAGCGCCCCGGTTGAAAGAAAAGTGAATCCTTGGTTTGGTGCTCAAATCCATAGATGGCACCCAGGGGGTGACCCAGGTAACGCATGTGTGTCAGCGGCGTGCCCACCTCAATTTCTTCAATATGGGTACGAATATCTGGGTAGATAGCCTGAACGCGTTTCAGCATCTGTTCGGCACAGCGAAACTTCACATCCAGATATTGCTGCGGGGAAATTCTAAGCCAGGGCTCCCCATATTTAAGTGTCACAATGTTGGCCTGGCAGGTACCCGGGGGTGAAAATTCCGGGTCGGATACATCATAACAACTCAGGACCATGAGTTCATCCGCGATGTCGATGCGACGCATCCGTTCGTGATTGCGAATGGACATATCGGTATTCAGCATGAGAAAATTGGTTGATTCGTGGATGCCGATCTGCTCCGGTTCGCAATCGAAACCGATAAACATGGTCAGGGCCGAGGTACTCAGCTGGCGGCTTTTCACCTCGGTAATGGTGCTTTCAGGAATTTTGTCTTCGCCGATCATGAGTCCATACGTCACGATGGGTGAAACATTGGAAACAATATAATCACACGTGATTTCATCCCCCTGATCGGTGATGACACCGGCAACGGTATCCCCATGGGTGATAATCTGGCTGGCACCACAGTTGAATCTGGCCCATCCACCATGAGACAAAAATTTATTGAAGATGGCATTGGATAGCGCCTGGGATCCGCCTTTGATATGATAGGGTTTAAACTCGATATACTGCCAAAGCACCATGGCCAGGTAGGCAAAAGCGAGTTGATCGATGGATACGCCCAAATACCCCCAGTAGACAGATAGAACCGCCTTGAGGAGTGGATCATTAAAGAAATCATCCAGTACATCGCCGGCTTTTTTAAATGCATAGGAATAGAGACGGGGATATTTTGCGCGACTCGGTTCCGGATCCCGAAAGATAAAGGCCCCGACCATGTCGTTGGCATACTGGTACACCAGGTCAAAAAACGAATCGATGGCCTCCTTTTCATGGGGGAAGGCGTTTTTAAGTTCTGCCAGGAATTGCTCTTTTTGCGGTTTCAGGGTGATATGGAATCCCTCGGGATTGTGAACGCTGTACAGGTCGGCGATTTCAACGAAGTTCAGATCATCCATGACGCCCAGTTTGTCCAAACTCATGCGCAGAGGGCCGGGTATCTCCGGGGTGCCCAGACCGCTCAGTTGATGCAGGGCGATTTCGAATTCAAAGCGACCCCGGCAAAAACTGGTGGCGCATCCACCGGGTATGTTGTGCCTTTCCAGGAGGAGGACGTTGAGACCTTTCTGGGCCAGCGAAGCGGCGGCCGTCAGGCCACCATTGCCGGCTCCGATTATAGTGACGTCGAATTTACTCATGGAGTATCTCCATATTTTAAATAAAAACGTGTTTAGGAAATGAAGTGGTGGTCTTGTTCTATTTTGGCAATGTTATTTGCCCTGCGGGCGTCAAGTCGCCCCCGGCGGTCATTCATGGTCATTTGCCCTTCGGGCGCTATTTATTGTTGCTTATTGTTGACAACCCCTGTCCTTACAATAACCGACACCTAAAACTGTTGATACTGACAGGCAGTAAATTACTATCAATGACGCGGAGCAATTGACCGATCTTAACTTAGGAT
>Ga0180435_10000255_pt1 | contig 54980 bp, 52 predicted proteins | sample SS_ome_3_FD_132467 | JGI IMG/M metagenome (GOLD analysis project Ga0180435, IMG submission 132467) | Hypersaline lake sediment archaeal communities from the Salton Sea, California, USA - SS_3_S_1 metaG | ecosystem: Environmental > Aquatic > Non-marine Saline and Alkaline > Hypersaline >... | reverse complement strand
TATACGACAAGCGGTCCTTAGCACGAATTCTTACGGGATATAGAGAGCATGAGTTGAAATGCTGGCGTTCAATGGGTTTATTGGGTTCATTGGGTTTATTGGGTTCATCGGTTTGTTACATGGAATATGAGTTGCACGTCAACAATTAGCGGATAGCAACTCAACAAACACAACAAACGCAATGAACGCAATGAACGCAATGAACAAAAAGATTAGTCTTCAGCCTAATATCCTAATAGCCTTTGTTGATTGAAATTACTAATTCGCAACATTACGTAAGTGAAACAGAAGTATTGAAACCACTATACGACATACAAGGTCTGCGCCACCACTACAACGGCCACCCGGCACTGGATATTGAAACGTTGACGATTCAATCGGGTACCATTACCGGTATTATCGGCCCCAATGGCAGTGGTAAAAGTACCTTGCTGAAAATGCTGGCCTTCATCGACCGGTCCAGGCGCGGCCAAATTCTATTCAAGGGCAAACCCGCTGAACCGTTCTCCGATCATGTCCGCTTTCAGGTCACCCTTCTGACCCAAGAGCCCTATTTGATGAAGCGATCCGTTTTTAAAAACATCACCTATGGACTCGAACTGCGTAGAGACGCACATGATCTGGAAAACCGGGTGCATACGGCTTTATCGTGGGTCGGTTTGTCAGCCAAAGCGTTTTCCCATCGCAAATGGTATGAACTGTCCGGTGGCGAAGCCCAGCGGGTGGCCCTGGCCGCCCGCCTGATTCTAAAACCGGAAGTCCTGTTGCTGGATGAGCCCACGGCCAGTATCGACGCCGCCAGTGCCCAAATCATTAAAGACACAACCACAATGGCCCGCAATTATTGGGGGACCACGCTGGTCATCGCCAGTCACGACTGGGAATGGCTCTATGACATTTGCGATCATGTGGTCCACCTCTTCCGGGGACGGCTTTTTGGGAGCGGCCGCCAGAACTTCATATTCGGACCCTGGCAACAGCAGCCCGACGGAACCTGGGCCAAGGAATTGCATGACGGTCAACTTCTGTCCGTCCCTAACCCGCCTTCTGAAGATGCGGTGGCCATTCTTGATCCGCAGCATCTTGCGCTAGCCCCATCTGAGAATGCCTGCAATCTCAGTGGCATGATCACCCGCCAATTATATGATAAAGACAGTCAGGACATCCTACTGGTTGTTCAGGTGGACAATCAGGCTGTTACAACCCGGCTAAGCGGCGACAGTATCCAAAAAAATGGATATTTCCCCGGTCAAACGGTAGCGTTAAGCTACCAACCTGAAGACATCACATGGTATTGATATCAATGATATTTTATTAATTACCCGCCCCATCCAGTTGCGCCAGTTTCCCAATAGGATTGATCGCCGCCTTGACATGAAAGCGTGCATCCATGTAAAATTATACGGGTAATCAAACTTTTGTTAGGAGGCCAAATGCTGGCAGTAGAAAAGACGGTAAATGGATTCCATTTCATGCCGCCATCCCTCAGTGCCTGGATTGGTAAAAGCATACCGGACAATGAGTTTGAAGGTGACATCCCCTGGACACCGCTAAAAAAGCCGCTTTCAGAGACGGTTTTTTCCCTGATGACTTCCGCCGGCATCAACATGAAGGCCGATCCGGACTTCAACATGAAGCGTGAAAGGCGGGAGCCTACCTGGGGCGATCCTTCCCACAGGCACATCTCCAGCCAAGCCCAGGAATCCGACATCCATGTAAACCACTTGCATATCAATACCGATTACATCAAACAGGATATGAACGTGATGCTGCCGCTGCGGCGCTTCCAGGAGTTTGAAAGCGATCATATCATCGGCACCCTGGCGTCAACCGTTTATTCCTATTATGGATATCAATTGGACCCAAAAGAGTTGTTGGAAGACACCATGCCACAGGTCGTTGCTGCCATGCAAAAGGAGGGCGTGGAAGCGGTGCTGCTCACGCCGGCCTGACCGCTGTGTTGCCGGTCCGTGGGACTGGTTGCACGCTTCCTGGAGAAAAATGGCTTTTCAACCGTGGTCCTCACCACAACACCTGAATTCAATCGCGAAATCGGTTTTCCCCGTGTGGCGGCCATTGAATATCCGTATGGACGGGTGGTGGGTGCTGTCAACGATGCCGAGGGTCAGCGAAAGGTGTTAAAAGCCGCTTTGACTGTTCTGGAAACCGCTGGAAAACCCGGTCAGGTGGTTCATCTGCCTTTTACCTGGCCGGAAGAGGCCAGGCAGACCAAGTGGCATCCACCCGAGATCTCTCCTATTGTAAAAATGTATTTGGACGAGATCAAGAAAACCGCTTCGGAAAAACGACCTGAATCCAATTAATTGAGAAGGGATCTGAAGTTTCAACCAAAGGAGATTGAAAATGAAAGCGATCATGCAAAATCGAACCAGAAACATTGCTGTAATTGTGGCTGGTATGCTGTGCGTTTTGCTTATGAACGCCTGTTTCAATAACGACGGTGATTCGGATAATAACGACCCGGATACCAGTATAAACCTGACCCTCGATATGGCGCTGCCGGACAGCATTACCGGCGGCCGCATGTCAGGCACCAGCGCACTGGCAGTCCAAGCGGCAGCCGAATCTGACCCAGGCTTACCCTGCGTTTATATGGGTTCCCAAGAGGATGATTTTTTTGAAAACGGTTATGAAATGACCAAATTCATGGTTTCGGCCATCGCCACCTGGACCTGTATTGCCGACACCTTGATCGACATCGCCGCAACGGTCGACCACGACGGCGAGATATACCAGACCGACAATGTCTTCGGTGAAGACGACTATGATGAGGAAGACCCCACCCATTATCGTGTCAGCGACGATTCAAGCACCCAGACAACCATTCGGTTTTATTATGGTTACGATCAATCTGAGCCACCCGAGCCGGAAGATGATCCCCAATTCTTCTTATCCTGGAACGCTCCGGAAGATGGAGACCTTAGTGGTGTCCTGATTATCGATGGCCAACAACTCAATCCTGAAGACCGCGATGATGATGACCCCACCATGGTCCGCATGGATTTTACCTACAGCGACACCCAGGAACAGGCGGATATGTATCTGCAATTCGACGAAAACAATGAATGGGCCGAAGGGTTCCGCATCCAGGTGACCAAGGATCTCACCGCCAGCTCCTTGGGCCAGGTCTTTACAGCCCTGGGACTCATCGAGATGAAAGCCCAGTTCTTTGAATTGGAAGGCATTTCCGAAGTACCCGATGTGCATATGTTTACCGTTTCGGATCGGCTTGGCAATGGTGCCGCCCTGGCCGAATTTCGTGATATCTCCGTACCGCTGATCATCAGCGAGGTTCCCGATAATCATTTGGGCAATTACCTGTTCGATAAAGACGACATCTACTTCTTTGAAAACGATGGTGATTGGGAATGGATTCATAAAACCATAGACGATGCCGTGTACCGCGGCAGCCGCACAACCCCGGCCACCGGCGGCAGTGGTGAAAATCCGTCATTGGATATGATTGTCGACTGGCTGGGACTGGATGCCGACTACTTCACCGGCAGCAAATGTGCTGTTGTCGATAACGACTGCACCGATTTGCTCAATGCGGTATTCGAAGACGGTTTTGCCGACCAGGAACCCAATCAGGGGTCAGATCCCGGCGACTGGCGCAGTACCGCCATCGCCAATCCAACCTACCTGCCATCCATCTATCCCAATGGGGTCGACTGGACCGGGGCATTTGATTTTTCTTTTGCGCCTTAAATATCTAAAAGCCGCTAACCAAAATTCCCCCACGCCCATAGGCGTGGGGGGGGTTCTCTTCCGTTAGAGACCAATTTGAATGCGCTAGTCCATTTTCATTATGGAAGAATTTAAAACCAAAATTTCCTATATTGTGGGTGGTTCCAGCGGTATCTGCCTGGCAACCGCCAAACTACTGTCGGATTTGGTTCCAAGGTCATCATATTTTCGCGTGACAAACAAAAACTTGCTAATGCAGTCACTGAAATTAGAACGGTTCAGAAATCACGTTAAAAAAGGAAATTACCATGTCACACAAAAATAATACTTATTCACGTCGGGATTTTTTCAAAACAGCCGGTATAACCGGTTTGGGCTCTTCGCTGTTGTCAAGGAATGCTTTAACACCCTCCGATGCAGATGCAGCCACAAGTAGTCCAGAAAAAAATGTAATCCCAACCCGGCCCTTTGGGAAAACCGGGGTCAATGTATCGATTCTGAGTCTGGGTGGCGTTTTGGGGATGTCCGACCAGCTTATTTTCAAGCAGGCGATGAAATTGGGGGTCACGTACTGGGATACGGCCGATTCCTACGGATGGGGCAAAAATGAAAAAGCCATCGGCAAATACTTCGCCAGGTATCCCCAAGATCGTCAAAAGGTGTTTTTGGTAACCAAGGCCGGAAGCACCAATCCGAATACATTATCGGACAAGTTGGAAAGGTCGCTTCAACGGATGAACACCTCATACATCGATCTATACTTCATCCACTATGTGAGCGATGCAGAAGATGAATTAACCAACCCGGTCAGGGAGTGGTCCGAAAAAGCCAAGGCAGATGGCAAGATTCGATTTTTCGGCTTCAGCACCCACAAAAACATGGAACAAACCATGCTGGCCGCCGCCAAGCTTGGTTGGATCGACGGTATCATGATGAGCTACAATTATCGTCTGATGGTCAAGCCGGAAATGAAGCAAGCGGTCAAAACCTGTGTTGATGCGGGCATCGGATTGACGGCCATGAAAACCCAGGCTGCTTTTTCAGCCAACTTTTATGCCTCCATTGGCTCCGAGACCGATGAAGCCATCCAAATGACCAAGCATTTTCTTTCTAAAGGATATACGGCCGAACAAGCCAGGCTGAAGGTGGTCTGGGAGAATCCCCACATTGCCAGCATCTGTTCCGCCATGCCGAATATGACCATCCTGCAGGCCAATGTAGCCGCGGCACGCAATAAAACCAGGTTGTCTGAAAACGACCGCCAACGCCTGGATCAATATGCCCACCTGACGGCGCCGGGCTACTGTGCCGGCTGTGCCCAGATCTGTGAATCGGCCGTTGAAGCAGATATTCCCATTGGCGACATCATGCGCTATCTCATGTATGCCCATGCCTACGGAAATACAAAACTCGCACAGCGTGGATTTAGCACTATTCCCGAAAACGCGCGCAAGCGTCTCCTTGAGATAGACTATTCCCGGGCGGAAAAGCGCTGCCCCCAAAAAATGTCTATTGCCAGGATCATGAGGCAGGCAGCCGAATTTTGCTAGAATTTATCGAAACGGCAAACGTGAACACTACTTCTTTTTATCTTTTTTCTTGGCCTTGGCCTTTTTCGCTTTTTTCTTTTTTGCCTTTTTCTTCTCTTTGGCCTTGGCGGCTAATTTCTTTTCTTTCTCTTTCTGGGCCTTTTTCTTTTCTTTTTTCTTCATTTTTTTCTCCTTCCCTATATATTTTCGGTCACCTCATCCCGATAGAATTTCTTGTAGCACATTTTTTTGTCGGATGTTATGCTTTATTGCTTAAATACTGACTCCAACTTAAAAAATGGTGCAAAATGAATCAGATTATAGCTATTTTGAAATCAATCCTTCTCCTCCAAGTCATTGCAATAATAGGCCTGCAGATGGGAGCAACACCGGTGGTACCGGCACAAGCCGAATCACGAGAGACAGTAATTGCGCCAATACCCGGCCTAAGTGCTTTTGACGAACCGGAATCTTATAGCCCGGACACCCTATGGGAAAAAATTAACGGCCAGGCTGAATTCTATTTGCCGGCTGGATTTGAATCGCTTCAAAGCCAGCTATATACAGTCGCGGAACATGCCGATGCGTTTATTGAAGTCAACATTTATAACATGGGAAACCCGGCCAATGCCTTTTCCGTGTTCAGTCTGCAACAGCGCGAGAATGCCAGGTCCATCGATGTGACGCCCATGGCTTATCAAACCGAAAACGCCGTCTACTTTGTCCACGGTCCGTATTATATTGAAATCATTTCCATGGCTCCCTTAGGTGCGGACATGAACATGTTGAATCAGCTGGCCCGGCAATTTGTCAACGACACGCCGGTCCAATCGACCGCAATAAACGAGCTGTCTTTATTTCCCCGGGAAAACCAGATTACAGGCAGCGCCGCCATGATTTCCAAAGATGCTTTTGGCTTTGATCGGCTGGATCAAATTTTTACGGTTACTTATCGGCTGGGCCAGGACCAGGTGATTGCCTATCTATCCAAGCGCAAGTCTGCGGCCGATGCCGAAGACTTGGTAAGCGGGCTTTACGCCTTTTTCAAGGATTTCGGCGCCACGGATATCAAACAGAATACGTCTATCATAGGCGCCCGGATGATTGAAATTATGGGAACCTATGAGTTTATGTTTGCAATTGACAACTATTTTGCCGGTGTGCGTGAAGTACCCACCCCTAAACAGGCTGAAAAATTGGCCCAAATGTTGGCCGAATCGCTCCAAAAATAGAAACTCGGCAAGAGTTTACTGAAAGTTTCGATTTAAAACAGGATAGGAATCCGAAGATATGAGGGGAGGATTACTATGATACGAAAAGCCATTTTTCCAGGGTGTTATATCCAGGGGCAGGATGTTCTCCAAGATTTTGGTGAAATTGAAGCGCTTCAAAACAAAAAAGTTTTTATTCTCGCGACCAATCAGGCCGTGAAGAAAATCATTCCAGCTTATCTGTCAAGCTGGGAAAGCATATGTAAAATCAAACATGAAAAATTTGGAGGTGCCTGCACGTGGGATGAAATCAACAGGGTGCTTGATATTGCCAGAGCCGATGACTGCGATTTCATCATCGGTTTGGGGGGCGGCAAGACCCTTGACACGGCCAGAGTAGTCGCCCAAAAACTGGGCGTCAGGTTTATCGCCGCGCCCACCATCGCCGCTACCGACGCCCCCACCGCCAGTGCGTGTGTGGTCTACAATAATGAAGGTTCGGTGCTTGATTATTTCACCACCAGCAATCCCGATTATGTTCTGATGGATACGCGTATCGTTGCTGAAGCACCGGTACGGTTCCTGGTTTCCGGTATGGGAGATGCCCTGGCGACATGGTTTGAAGCAGACACCTGTGATCGATCGTATTTTCACAACATTTGCGGCGGCTTCAATCTCAGAGCGATCATGTCCATAGCCGAAACCTGCTACCAGACCCTGTTAACATATGGGGCATCCGCCAAGCTCGCCTGTGAAAACAATATCGTCAGCCGGGCGCTTGAGTATATTGTTGAAGCCAATACGCTCCTAAGCGGCCTTGGTTTCGAATCCGGCGGCCTCTCAACCGCCCACGGTATCCACGACATTCTTTGCAACCTGGAAGGCACCCACGCATTTTTACATGGCGAAAAGGTGGCCTTTGGTACCCTGGCCGGGTTATTCCTTGAAGGTAGACCGCAATCTCTAATTGACGAAGTTTATTCGTTCTGCAGATCGGTCGCGCTGCCGACTACCCTGGCTCAAATCGGTCTGACGGACATTACAGACAATGAACTGATTGCTGCCATTCAGCCGGTATTTGATAACAAGCAAAGCTATTTACACCATGTCAGATTCGAATTAACACCTGAAGGGATTACTGCAGGGATTCGGATGGCAGACGCCTTTGGGCGAAATATCTCTTAGGGGCAGACACAAAGCGGTCTGCCAGCACCACAAATTTTAAGGATGTCACTGAGATTTAGATAGACAACAAATCCCCGATCAAGCGATCAGACCATGCGTAATGTGAATTGGGATCCTTCGCTCTGGGCCAGTTGGCACGAATATGCCTGACATTGTCTTGCCGTCGGGCCTTGGCAATAAAAAATCCAATGGCATCGGCCAGGCTTCCAAGGGCCTGCACGCCCACCATGCGGTCTTCTTTGACAATTAGCCGTAGATACCCATCCGAAACTGATTTTTCGATAATTTCAAGCTCCCCCAATTCACAGCGCGTTGCCGCTGTAGTTTTCCCGAAGCAACTGGCATGCGTATCAAAGAAATGCACCCGGGCAAAAGCATAGGCGCCCGGGTAAACGGCATGGCGGCCAAGTATGTTGGCGGCAACAACATCGGCTTGATCGATGGCGTTGTGTTTGAGTTGAAACATGGCATCTTCGCCGGTACAGACATCCACCGTTTCCACGCAATCACCGCAGGCATAGATATCAGGAATGCTGGTCTCCATCCGCTCATTAACTGTAATACCGCGTTCGACCGCTATACCGGCGGTCTTGGGCAGCGCCATACCCGGGACAACACCCGTTGCCAGCACCACTGTATCACACGGAATTGTCCTTTGATCCGTTTCGACGCTTTCAACCTGAGATGTCCCATGGATGGCCGTAACCGTCTCATGGGTGAATACGTTTATACCCAGCGCTTTGAGATTGGTTTCGAGACGATTGGCCGTTTCTGGATCAAATAGAGTCGGTAAAATCCATTCAAACAACTCAATGACGCTGACACCGTATCCCCGTTTTTTAAGGGCCTCCGCTGCTTCAATGCCAATGGCCCCGGATCCGATGATCACGGACCGGCGGCCATTATGTCGATTGAGCCTTTCCGTATCGGCCAATTGCTTGAGACGAAATACGCCAGGCGTGTGGATACCGTCGATGGGCGGGATGAACAGATCGCCGCCGTGGGCCAAGACCAGTTTATCATACTTGATATGGTGATCTTGGACCGTGGTAACGATTTTATCTAGCGGATCGATCCATGTGGCTTTGTGGTTGAGCCTTAGCTCAATGTTGTTCCTTTCATATTCATGTATCGATCTTTTAAAAACAGCATCGTAAGCAATATCGTTGGATAGAAAATATGGTAGGGCGCAGGGATCATATTGTGGGTAGGCTTCCGCCGAGAGAATCAGGATCTCGGCATCTTGATTCTGCTTTCGTACACCGAAAGCTACCTGGTTTCCGGCAATACCATTTCCGATAATTACTATTTTCATACTTGGTCCTGAATTCGATCTCGTACCATGAATACTATAAACTCGACTTTTTATACCTTTTTCAATGTTCGACGTTGGACGTACGATGTTCGATGTTCGATTATTTCATTACCAGCTCATCGACGTTGGCTCCCCAAAGCTAACTTTAGGGCCTGTTTTACAGCGTGCTTCCGGGTATATTCCTCACAATCCACAAATTGCAGTGCACCTTCATCTCTACATGCCGCAACGCACCAAGGACCGGATTCTTCATGTTCACATAAGTCACAGGTCATGGCCTGACCGGTGCTTGGATTGATCCTCGGGCTGCCTTGATGGCAGATATAGAGACAGGCCCTACATCCGATGCATCGGTCCTCGTCGCTTACAACGGCTTGATTCGATTTTCGGATGCGTGCATTTACCGGGCAGACCTTGATACAAGGCGCATCATCGCATGCTTGGCATAAAATCGGAATGGTTTGATCTGGATTGTTAAATTCTTGGATTCGGATTCGCGCATGTCGCGGGCTGCAAGTGCCGTGATGGACCATAGAGCAGGCGATTTCGCACAAGTGGCACCCGGTGCACCGGGCAGCATCGATAAATATGTATGTGTTCTCCAATTTTAATCCCATGCCCAAAAGAACCAACTATATTCACTATAATGAACATAAAAATACCTATCATCCTATCCTTTCAGTTACGCTTGTCAATATAAATATAAAATTATAGGTATTTATGTTGACAAGCCCTAGCATCTCGGTGATATGATGAAATCTATCAATTCATTATAATGAACTAAAAGGCGAATTTATATTTTGGAGTCAATCATGGCCATTGATAGCGGACATAACTCTGCAGCAGATTCGCTACAAAAAACACGTTCTTTCGGTAAGATCAGGTGCCACAATCCAAGTTGTATGCAACGCATGCAGCCAGCCTACGGGGATGACCGGGCTACCTGTGCCTCCTGTGGCATGGCATATCGCATCTATTGGTTGGGACCGGACCTACCGCGTATCCGTGGACCGGTTTGGGAAACAAACCGAAAGCTGGCGGCCCATAAATTGGATGAATTGGGAGAAGACTAGGAGTACGATCATGTCACTAAACCGCAAAATAGCCTATATTAACCTCACAAGTGGGGAAATTGAAACCAAACCCATTCCCTTGGCGCTACGCAAAAAGTTTCTGGGTGGACGCGGCCTGGATGCCTATCTGCTCTACAATCATGCGCCCGAGGCTTGCGATCCTTTAAGCCCGGAAAACCCCTTGCTGATTAGTGGTGGACTGTTAACCGCCACCTGCGCCTCGGCTACCGCCCGAACCCACATCATGGCCAAATCACCATTGACCGGACTTTTGGGAAGCGCCAATATGGGTGGTTTTTTTGCACCGGAATTGGCCTGGGCCGGATTCCATCACCTGGTCATCACCGGCCGAGCTGAAAAGCCCGTCTATATCTGGATTCACAATGGCGACATCGAGATGAAAGACGCCAGCCATCTGTGGGGCAAAACAACCACTGACACCCAATGGGCTATCCGGGAAGACCTGGGCGATGATGAGGTAAAAAGTGCCGTGATCGGACCGGCCGGCGAAAACCTGATACGATTTGCCTGTGTAATGACGGGCTTGAAAAATGCCGCCGGACGAACCGGCATGGGTTGCGTCATGGGTTCCAAGAACCTGAAAGCCGTGGCAGTCCGCGGCTCCCAGGACATCCACATCGCCCATCCGGTTGATGCCCTGAATTATAACAAAAAATTCATCCATCAGATCACCAGCGCCAAGGTCAGTCAAACCCAGGGTGTCCTGGGAACACCGTTTATCTGGGGGGCCACCAACTCCTGGGGCGGCGTACGTACGCGAAATTTTCAGTACAACCAGATGGAATACGCCGATGATATTGAACCGGAACGGATCGACGAAATCGCCACCGAAACCATGGGGCCCCATCACATGACCGGCTGTTTTGCTTGCCAGGTCCACTGCCGGGCCCAGTACAAGATTCAATCCGGCCTGTATCGGGGTAAATACGACGAAGGTCCGGAGTATACCTCTTTGGGGGCTTTTGGCGCCGAACCGGATTGCCGGGACGCCAACACAGTCCTCACCGGCAATCACCTGGTAAACCAATATGGCGTCGACAATCTGGAAATCGGCAGCATGATTTCCTGGGCCATGGAGCTTTATGAGCTGGGAATTATCAGCGACAAAGAAACCGATGGGCTGGACCTGCGTTTTGGTAACGACGAAGCCCTGCTGGAGATGATCCATCGCATCTGTCTGCGCAAAGACTGGCTGGGTGACACCTTGGCAGACGGCGGCATACCGGCGTCCAAAAAAATTGGCAAGAATTCCTTCGCCTATCTCATCCAAGTGAAAGGCATGAATAATTTACATTCGGATGAACGCGCGACCCCGGGATTGGCATTAAATATTGCCACGGCTTCGCGGGGCTCGGATCATCTCCGTAGCCGCCCGGCCATCGATCTCTATCATCTGCCTGAGAAAGTTTTGCGGAAAATATATGGTTCGCCTGTTGCCTACGACGGTCCCTTGAGTTCGGAACATACCGAATACAAAGGCAAACCCTGGCAGGTATTTTGGCAGGAAAACTGTTACATGGCAGTGGATTGTCTGGGAATCTGTAAGTACCATACGGTCTTTCTTGGGGCCACTTTGCCCAATTTCGAGGACTGGCCCAAAGTCATCTATTACAATACAGGGCTCGAGGTAACTCCCCAGGAAATCTGGGAAATTGCCGAACGTTGCAACAATCTGGAACGGATGTTCAATCTCAGGGAGGGACTTAGGCGCAATGACCCGGAAAAAGGAGATACCCTGAACCATCGCTACTTTGACGAACCCTGTCGCCGCGGGGCTCCGGATGTTATCGGCGCCCGCATTGACCGAACCAAATTCCACAAAATGATTGATGAATATTATGACCACCATGGTTGGGATCATGAGGGAGTACCCACGGATAAAACCCTGGTCCGACTCGGATTGGAAAAAGAACCGTCACACCGATTGTAAGTGATTAGCTGGAGCGTAAAATGGAAAAAATTTTAAAGGTTGATTATCAAAAGTGCACCGGGTGCCGCCTGTGCGAACTGGTGTGTTCGGTCACCCACGACGGGATTTCCAATCCCGCCCGCAGCCGGGTAAAGGTGATCAAATGGGAGGATCAAGGCGTCTATGTACCCATGGTCTGCCAGCAATGTGAACATGCGCCCTGTGAGTCCGTATGTCCGACGGGTGCCATCAAACGGGATGCGGATGACGGGTTTCTGACGGTTGATTACAACATATGCATCGGTTGCCGTTCGTGTGTCAGTGCCTGCCCCTTTGGGGCCATGAACTACAACCAGACCGACAAACGCGTTTTTAAATGCGATCTTTGCGGCGGGAAGCCGCAGTGTGTCTCTTTCTGCGATGTCAAAGCCTTGGATTTTGTCCCGGCGGCGGTTTACAGTGACGCCAAAAAGAAGGAAGCCGCTGAACGTTTTTACACGTCACAGCAGCACCGGGTGGCAATCAGAGATTAGCTCGGGAGTCAAATACGACCCCCAAAAAAAGGATGGCATGATAATGGCCCTGAAAGGGCCTAATTGATTCACCACTCGCATAGCAAAGCTTGGACCTTCAGCTCAGCTGAAGGTAAATGCGAAAAACGGTTAACCGCCGGCAAGCAGTGCCGTTATGTGAATTTCATCACCGTCTGAAACCACTTTTTTAAGTTGGTCTGGATAAGCGCTTTCTGCATTCAGATATATCTCAAAATGCTTGCGCAGGCCACCACTTTGATTAAACAAGATCTGTCTGAAATCGGGATATTTTTTAATCAAGACGTCAAGGCACTCACGGACAGTTCGCCCGTCAACCGGAACACGTTCAAGCCCGTCAGTATAACTGCGGTGGGTTCTATGGATGGTCACGTAAATGCTCATAACAAATATGATAATACTAGCCCAGCAATAAATCAAGAAACCGCAACACATCGTTTATGACAAAAAAAACCACATCAAATAACCAACCCGGCTACCAGGCCCCTGCGGTTGAACGGGCATTTAACGTACTAAAAACCCTTGCCGATTCGGATCGGCCCTTGCGGCTTTCCGAGATATCCGATCGTTTGGGCTGCAGCAAAAGTACCACCCATGGATTGATCCACGCCCTGGTGCGGGAAAATGCAATCAGCCAGGAGGCCAATGGCAAGGGGTACCTGATCGGACCGGCTGTGATCGAACTGGCCTTTTCCGGATGGAATTATTTTCGAATCAATCAACTGGCCAAGCCCATCATCGACGCCATCAGGGATCAGGTTCAGGAGACTGTCTTTTTGGGTGCCTGGCTTGGCAACCGGGTTCTGATAACCCTGACGGTCGAATCTTCCGAAACGCTTAAAATTTCCGCCAATCCCGGAACGACCATCCCCTTGTTTGCCGGTGCCGTTGGCAAGGTATTCATGGCCCTTAAAAATGATGACCGGGTAAAAAACCTGATACAGGAGTACGGACTCCCTCACGATACCCCCAGGTCCATAACCGATCCCGCCACCTATCTATCTGAAATCGATCAGGTACGCAAACGCGGCTATGCACTGGATAATGAGGAATATCTTACTGGTGTTCGTGCCATTGCCGTGGCCCTAAACAATCAAAAAGGACCATCCATGGCTGTTTGGGTGGTTGGCATGACAGGCAGTATGGACAATGATAAAATAATCCAAATCGTTAACACCACCCAACAGGCCGCCAATTCGTTGCGGACGACCCTGGAGAACCCAAATTAAACAACGGTCCAATATTAGGGACGCTGTTAAGTTTTAAAGTTACTCCGATTAGATGCAGTAGATAACTTTAAAACTTAACAACGTCCCTTTTTTACAAGGCTACTCTTTGGGGTGGGGAAAGCCGTGCTTGTCAAAACGCAGATCACTAAATGCAAAAGCATAGGCATGGTCCAGTTTGCGGAAAAACCACTGGTTCTTATGGTTGAAACCGATCAGCTTGCTCATGGACGCGAAATCCAGCATCCATCCTGTCGATCCCAGTTGGAAAAAATAGGGCGAATTGCGGCGGTTGCTGATGGGAAATTGGATCACCGCCAAATCGCCTTGCGTTGCACTGCGGGCGCTGCCGATAACACGCTCCAGCCCTTTCAGCTCATTGTTCATCTGGGCGTTGGTCACGGTCCATTTTCTAAAAAAGGATCGGGTTTCCGGGGTATAGATCCCCAGTTCGGGATCTTTATCGCGTGCGCGCAGCACATCCATATAGATCTTTAGGGTTAAGAGGGGTTCCGGTTGGGCCTGAAATGCCCGGGGGAACCGGGTTGGCTTTTTCGGCTGAACGGTCGGATCCTGGTTCAGGTCGATACGCGCGCCGGCCCCTCCGCTGCCAGGGCCACTTTTCAGGGCAATCGGCAAATCGGCGTCATCGTCACCTTCTCCAATGGTATCCATGACCTCTCCCACCAGCAGTTCCACGGTGGCTTCGATGCCGGGACCGATCTTGCCGCTGGCGTAAAATGGTTTTAGCTGCTCCCGTTCCACATATCCGCTGAATGCATCCGTAAACATGCCTTCCAGATCATAACCCACCTCCAGGCGCGCGGCTCTTCCTTGGGGATCGACCAAAAAAAGCAAGCCTTTCTTGCCGCGGGTGAGCTCACCGATACGGTTTTGCTCAAACACCTGGACCGCCCGTGCATTCAAGTCCGGCGGACTTTGCGTGAGAATGACCACCTGAAAGTGAATATCCAGATCTTCCAGCAGCTTTTGGTTGAGTTTTGCGATGCGACTTTTCTGTTCCGCACTCAGCAGACCGGCACCATCCCGGATAAAAGCGTCAGATGAATCTTTATGGGTGCATTCCAGTAGAGAAATCGTCCCCAACAGACAAATGACCGTCATAAACAGCCTGAACCACAAGTTTAGCATTAAATTACTCATCATAATTCAGCAACCACTGTCAAGAATTCATGGATTCTATTCAAAAATTATGTTGGCTGCAAGCTCAATTGTGGATCTATTTTTAATCAACGGTTCTAAAATTAGCGAATATCTTGCCCAGAAGTGGATTATCATGTAATAAAATCGGTGCACGGTTATACGAAATGCGGCATTGCCGCTCCAAAATGACAGCTTACGCTTCCCGCCTCACTGCTGGGTGAATCTGATAGCTTTTTTTATATTTCAATGCGCATGCCATCAGGCAGATACGCAGCGTTCTACAATCGAACCGGCCGAAGCTTGTGCCGATAAAGCGGTGATACCGCCGGACATCTATACAATACTGGATGCAACCTAAACTCTCTGGCACGTTCAAGGTGACTAAAATGATCCAACCACCATACCAGGACGATGGGCAAGAACGTGATTGCGGCTGTCCGCAATCACCCCAAACCTATAAACGCAATGCCAAGGTTATAAACCTGGCCATCCAGGGAGGGGGTGCCCACGGTGCCTACGCCTGGGGAGTTTTGGATCGGTTGCTGGAAGACGGCCGCATTCGCATAGAGGGCATCAGCGCCACCAGTGCTGGATCCATGAATGCCATCGTTACGGCTTACGGCAATATGCTTGGTGGCCGTGGCGGGGCACGCGCTGCGCTATACCATTTTTGGAAAAATATCAGCGATGTCGGTGCCATTTATAGCCCGCTTAAGCAGACGCCTTGGGAGTATTTCCAGAGCAGCTGGGGTGCCGATTGGAACAGAGACAACACGATGTCATACCGCCTGTTTGATACGATGACCCGAATGGTGTCGCCTTATCAATTCAACCCCTTCAATTTCAACCCCCTGCGGCAGGTGTTGGAGCAGGCCGTGGACTTTGAAGAACTTAAACGGTGTCAAACCACCAAGCTTTTCCTGTCGGCAACCAATGTACGCACAGGCAAGGTACGGGTATTCAAAACCGATGAGATTACATCCGACGTGGTCATGGCCTCGGCCTGCCTGCCCATGTTGTTTCAGGCGGTTAAAATCGGTAATGACTACTTCTGGGATGGGGGCTATATGGGCAATCCGGCCTTGTTTCCACTGTATTACCATACCCAAAGCCGAGATCTCTTGGTGATTCATATCAACCCCATTGAGCGGGATGAGTTGCCCACTTCCGCAGCGGATATCATGAATCGGCTCAATGAAATAACCTTTAATGCATCTCTACTCAAAGAAATGCGGGCCATCGCCTTTGTGACCAAGTTGATCGAGGAAGATTGGCTCAAAGCGAAATTTAAGGGTAAACTGAAACACCTAATCATGCATGCTATCCGGGCCGAGGGTGTCCTGAGTGAATTAAGTGTTGCCAGCAAATTTAACACGGACTGGCACTTCTTGCTTTATCTCCGGGATTTGGGACGAGATGAGGCCCAAAAGTGGCTTAAGCGCAACTTTGCCAGCATCGGCAAACACGCCACCATTGATTTGCATGCAGAGTTTTTGGATTTGGGATCGCAACACGCGGGGTAATCTAAAAATTTCCTTAAATAACCGGAAATACTGAATTTCTGTATGTATACTGCAACGATTGAAAAATAAATCGGGTGTCGGAATCGCTATCTGAGACCAGGATATTATTGGGTTGGATGCGTATCAAATATTTCAACAATACACTTAGCCAGTTCCAAATAGCTGGAATTGGTCAAAGTGAGCTGACGCAAAAATTCGGCGGTCGACATTTGATTGTCGATATAGGCATCCACAAGTTTGCGGCCAAACCGCTGCATTCGTAGGGGGAAAATACATTCCGCCTGCATGGCCTCTCTATTGGAGATGTCGGTCCGCTCCGCTATTACGGGTTGTTCAGGGCGTGCTCTAGCCACCTCCAACATCGCGGCCAGATCGGAATACCCTTCCAACCGGGCCCTTTCAGCCGGAGAGAGTCCATGCCCGTCCGGCACGGTCAAACTGGCACCCCGTTCCAATAGTGTCCGAGCGATCTCGTGATTGCCTGTTTCTGCGGCCCAGTGCAAGGGCGTCCCATAAAGTGTGCTAAAAGCATTCACCTCAGCGCCATTTTTTAGCAGTAGGAGTACAATCTGCTCATGATCAAATCGTACAGCCTGGTGCAATGCTGTGATTTCAAAACCCCGGGTTTTTGCATTTACCTGGGCGTTGTGTTGTATCAGTAACGTAGCGATTGCATAACTTCCCTGCCTGGCGGCCTTATGTAGAGCGGTGTTGCCCATTTTATCGCGAAGATGCGGGTCTGCACCAAACTGCATTAATACCGCAGCTGCAATACGCTCGTCCTCTGATGCAGACCAATGCAGGAGGGAGCGGCCCCAATAATCACGTTTATTGACGTTGGCCCCGTGTGACAGGAGTAATTTGGCCACGTCCGTAAATCCCAGCAGCATGGTGTAATAAAAAGGTGTGCGGTGCCATTTGTCTTCAGGATCAATAGCCGCCCCGGCATCGATCAAGATCTGCACAATTTCGATTGCGCCGGAATTGGCAGCCCAGTGCAGGGGATATCCGTAAATTTCACTCCGGGCATCCGTGTCCGCTCCTTTTGCGATCAGCTGTCGGACAATTGCCGGATATCCCTGACCGACTGCAAAATGGAGTGGGGTAATACCCCGATTGTCCCTGGCATTCACATCGGCACCCTCCTCGATCAACAAGGGCACAATGTGTTGATATTTCATCACCAGGGCCTGATGTAACAACGACTTGCCATTGCTATAGGCGATGTCGGTTGGTGCCCCCTTTAAAATGAGAGCACGGATTTTATCGATCTCACCATGGTCTACGGCATCCCGTATCTGGTCCCGCAAATAGACGCCGGTGCCATATTGATATAAAATCCATAGGATCACGAGTAGAACCGGTAGAAAAACGAGGATCACGCGCAGCCTGGCCTGGGCAGGTCGTTCATTCCACCATTTTCGATAATTTGGCCCCAGCACCGGCTAATCTCCCACGGGTATTATTGCCATTTTTTTTTGGCTGAGGGTCTTACAACAAGTCCGCTTTCCAGCCATTTTCACCTTGCTATAATGATTGCTGATAGGAAAAGCGTAAAGTCGGTTCAAAACATGTCAAAAGGTATTGAGCCCACCGAACATGACCCGTCTATGTGAAACAGTTTCTTGATATAGGTCAAGATCAAATTCGCACAGCGCCGATTTCACTGCCAGGGAAAATCATCAATATCTATATTTCGATATTTCTAGAAATATGGTTGACAACCCGCTTTTTTGTGTTAAAATGATGCCATGATACGTGATTATGACAATGCCGCCGCCATACTCAGCCAATTGGGCAACCCAACACGCCTAAGAATTGTACGCGAACTGGTTCGGGTGGGCAGGACCGGCATGTCCGTCGGAGAGATTCAAAAAAAACTGGGAATACCCGGCTCCACTTTATCGCATCACATTAATCATCTCAGGAATGTGGGCTTGGTCAATCAAGCGCGCGAAAGCACCGTGTTGCGATGTAAGGTCGATTTTAAAACCATCGATGGCATTGTGACGTTTCTGACAGAGGAATGTTGTGTGGCCCAAAAATAACGGCTAAAAATTTTTCTGGGCTATTTCTATTTTTCCAGAAATTTAAAAATAATAGGAGTTACGCATGAACATTGCAGCCAATACAATCAAGAAACCAGGAAATTTTCCATATCTTTTCAAAGACCGTGTTGTCGCTGTAATGCTGCTGATGCTGACAGCCTTTTTCCTAGTCGACTCAAGTCAGGCGCTTGAAAGCTCATATTTTACGGGTAAAGCACTTATTCACATCGCGCCGTTTTTCATTCTGGCAATTCTTTTTGCCGCGTATGCCAAAGCCAGCGGATTGGATCAAATTATTGCCCGATCTTTTTCCGGCAAAACAAGCACGGCCATCCTTGTGGCTTCTCTGGCAGGTGCCCTATCACCGTTCTGTTCATGCGGGGTTATTCCCATCATTGCCGGCATGCTGGCCTCCGGCGTTCCACTTGCCCCGGTTATGGCATTCTGTATTGCTTCGCCCATCATGGATCCGGAAATGTTCATTCTGACCAGCGCCGGCATCAATGTCAATTTCGCCACAGCAAAAACAATCACGGCGATTGGTATGGGACTCATGTCCGGTTTTACTATCCGTGGCATTCAAAAATTGGGCTACCTGCGCCAGCCCCTTAAAGAAGAAAACCCCTGCGGGTGTGGTTGCCAGCAAGTAAGCCTTGAAAATCATCGCGCCGTAAATATTTCCTGGCGTTTCTGGAATGATCCCCAGCGAAAGCGGGAATTCACCACCCAAATCAGTACCAACGGTTTTTTTCTGGGGAAATGGATGACCCTGGCCTTCTTTATCGAAAGTTTGATGATCGCCTACATTCCGGCGGGAGTTGTGGCCGGTCTTATCGGAAGCAGTAATTCCGCTGCCATTCCCATATCCGCACTGCTGGGTATACCGGCCTATATGAACGGCTACGCCGCCATTCCATTGATATCGGGCCTGATGGAATTGGGCATGACACCGGGAGCGGCCCTGTCATTTGCCACCGCCGGCGCCGTATCCTCCATACCAGCTGCCATGGCAGTTTTCGCACTGCTCAAAAGATCGGTGTTCGTGATGTATATCCTCTTGGGATTGTCGGGTGCATTGACTGCCGGCTATGCCTATCACTTCTACAATTTATAACGCTGCCGGGTGTACCGGCAGGTTGAACCCAAAATCAAGCCTGAGGATCCATTTGGCTGCAGCCTTGGCTGACGGGTATTATCCCTGAATGCAAAGTTACGTTGGTGTTGCCCTTCCTGTCCTTGCCTTGAAAACGTAGGGAGTTGGAGGACGCCCTTCACTATTGCACTGTCTTACGCTTCAATATCTTATCCCCTGGTAAATAAAGTATATCCCGACTAGCAGCATCAGTACCGTACCGATACGATAAATCATCTGCCGGTTTTTCAGCCAGCCCATGTCCACCAGTTTGGCGATCAAAAACAGGGTCGGAACCGTCCCGATCCCAAAGCAGAACATAACACCCATTCCCTTAAAAATACCCGCCAGTGTAGAGGGTGCATTCATGCCCGTACCGGCAGCTGCCAATAGCGCTGTGTAAACCGGCCCGCATGGTAAGAGTCCCAACAAGAGCCCTACGGGAAAGTAAGCTGCCGTTGAACGAATGTGGGAAAGTTTCTGAAAACCTTTTACCACCAATCCATTGGGGTTTGTATAATCACCAAATATTTTGCTCAGAGGCAGCCAACCACTCATGGCCAGGGCCATCATAATGATCAGCACGCCTGCAAAAATAAGCGCCCCTTGCTGGATACCGGCGATATTGGATGCCACGACCGAAAATGAACCCGTGGCTCCCATAACACCGCCCAGGAGTGTGTAAGTAATGATCCGGCCCAAATTATAAAGCAGATGGGGTAAATAGAGATTGCTGCCTTTGAGGTTGAGCGAGAGCGATACGACGATGGGACCGCACATTCCAACACAATGGCCCAGACCTACCGTAAATCCGGTTGCCAGAAAAACCAGGAATAAGGGATCAATATACCACATCAAAGATAAATTTTACTTCCCCCAAGTCGGGGATCACCACATTGGCAAACCAGGTGCGACGCCCGCTTTTACAACGGACAATGACGCCTTGCCCCTTGTAGCTCCCATTTCCAATCGGCTTGAGTTGAACGCGGTTGGGTCCCATTTTCATGGCCGGCATCCCCAGGTCGATATAGGGTGCCTGGCCGGGGGTTGGACCCGAAAGGGTGACGTGAAAAGTTGACGTCTTCATAGCGGTTACCGGCCGCGGCAATATTTCCAGTGTTATTGTTTGTCCCATCAACGGCAGGGAACATGCGCCCTCATGAGCCTGGCAGTTGATGGTGGCGGTACCGGCCAGCACAGTATTCACGCAGGTTGTACCAATGACCAAACTGGTAACAACTGCGACTAGAATAGATACGAGTCGAATCTCTTTAGGCATGATACCCTCTTTGCTAACTGAAATTTCGGTTGCTTGTGTTCATGGTGTTTGTTGCTTACCCAAAGGCGATCGGTCATACATTGAGGATGTGCTCGTAAAAAGTCAAAATTCTCACATTTTGACTCGTTAACCTGTTGAAATTATTGAGAGTGAGGTCTGAATAGTGCCAATTATCGGACTTTTTACGAGCCTATCATTGATACATATTTAATGATTCAACTGCCAAGCGCTTGGCTCTTTTCTGTTATAAGCCCTAATCCTGAAGCTGCTAACAGCCTTCAGCCTAATAGCCTAATTTAAATTGGACGGGTTAAAAGCGGAGCGATAGGCATGTCAAGCCCCCATCCATCTTGGCCATCTCACTCACGTCCACTTCAATAATCGGCTGCCCGTATTGGGCCAAAGCTTGGCGAACCCGGGGAAAGCCGCGGGGGACAATCAACGTGCCGTTGATCCACAGGGTATTCGCTGCGTACGCATCTGCTTCCGTCAGAACGATCCTGGCATAGCCCTTAAATGGGCTCACGTTTTCAAAAGGTTCCGTTAGAATCAAGGTGTTGTCGCCCACATAATTTACACTTGATTTCAAATGCAGCCCCGCCCCCACTTTTATATTCTCCCACGTATAGCCCACCGATTCCAGAATACCACCCAGCTGCCGGGCACCGTCCGAATTGGTCCGGTCTGAAATTCCAATAAAAAAATGACGGCCGACCATCAATACGTCACCCCCGTCTACCCGGCCGGGATCACTGATATTTTTTATGGGCCGGTATTTGGCCAATTCAGTTTCGACGGTGAGTTGCTCCCCCTGCCTGGAGACTGCTCCCGGAATCGTAATGACCGCCACCTCTGGCGTCACCACGGCCGTATCTTCCACAAAACAGGCATCAGGATAATCCGGCAGCGCTTCTAAAATCGCCACGGTGAGACCCAACTGTGCCAGGGTGTTAATATAAGCCTGGTGCTGCTGCAGGCACAGTTCAAAGTCGGGTAAGCCGAGAAGGGAGGTGCTCAAACCGGTATGAAAGTTGGAACCCGGTTTTCTGACAATGGCATGGGTAAACATAGTTTACACCTTTAGCTATTAGCCATTTGCTTGTAGCCGGCAACTGTTATCAGCGAAATGTTAACAGCCAAAGGCTAAGAGTCGTAATTCGAATATTTCATCAAATATTCGGATTACGTTATTAATTCCCGATGATCCGGCAAAGGAATATCTTGATTATAAATCACCACCTGGTTACGTCCATTCTCCTTGGCGGCGTACAAGGCTGCGTCGGCTTTCTGGACCAGTTCTTCGATACTCTTGCCATCGTCTGGAAAGGTTGCAATGCCCAGGCTGATGGTCACTGCCGGCAGGTTTCCAACTTCTAGTTGCGCCACGCCCTTGCGTAGGCGATCAGCCAGGATATAGGCGGATTCGGATCCGGTTTCGGGCAAAAACATGATGAACTCTTCACCGCCGTAACGACCGACGCTATCCACATCACGAATGCTTTTTTGCAGATAGGCGCCCACTGCTTTCAGTACGCTGTCACCATTGGTATGGCCATATTTATCGTTGATGGTCTTGAACTTGTCTAAATCACCCATCACCAGTGACAAACTTTTTTTATAGCGCTGGGTCCGGTGAATTTCGTCCTGAAGCTTGGCCATGAAATAGCGCCGAACATGAAGACCCGTCAACGAATCATTGATAGCCATTTCCCACAATTGGGCTTTACTGATGGAGATGGCGGCCTGGTCGGCCACCGCACGCAGCATTTCAATGTCATCATCCGTGAACCCGATGTCATTTTTCTTGTTGGTAACGTTAATGACACCGATGATGTCTTCATATACTTTCATGGGAATGCAGGCAATGGAGTCCGCAAAAGAGGCATCGGAACCCACGAATGAATTGTCATCATTCGTTCTGTTGATAATAATTGGATCTCCGGTTTGAAAAACGGTTCCGGCGACACCTTCACCTGGCTTGAACGTTTTACACTTAATTTCGTTATTATTGACTTTTTGTTGATACGCCTTGTCCTGCATGCCGGCCATCACACGAACGCTTAGCTGATTTGTATCCGGATCATGCAGCATGATCGAACCCTTTTCGGCAACCGTCACCTCAATAGCCTGGTTTAAAATGTATTTTAAAAGGCTTTTGAGGTCACTGATATAGGTCATCGCCCGCCCGATATTGTAAAGGAGTGACAAATTTGTCAGTGTTTTGTCTAGATCTTCCTTCTCCTTTATGTGCTGTTCAGTCAGTCGACAACTGTTAATGGAAATGGCCGCATGCATGCAGATCCGACGCAAAAAATCAAAGTTAAATTGATCGTTTGATATTTGATCCAGGGGTTGATTCAGGGCCACCAGACCGACGATATTTTCTTTCATGCGCAACAGGGCCCATGTGGCTGCTTTTAAAAAGTCAGGATCCGCTCCCTGAAATATCGTCCGATAGTTCGCATCACCATTGCCTGAGTATAAAGACCGAAAACCGGTTTTGCTCAGTTCGGCCAAAAAACGTTGGTCACACTTAAATTCGACCTCCCGGACTTCGAATCCGCGGTTGTACGCAAGGTTGAAGCTACGGTCATCGGGATTGTATATAAAAACGGCCGAAGCGTTCGCACCCAGACGGCTATCCAAAATATCTGCAAACGTTTCATACAAATCATCGGAACAATGGGTATCACTAAGGCGATGAACCGCGTCCAATAGCTCACGTAATTCTGAAATATGCGGATCAGCCGTCTCCCGATTTTCCAAATGACCTTCCTCTGTCATCGCGTATCTCCAAATAAAATCGTGTTCCACGATTTTATGAGACGCGATCCTTTCACCCTGCGGGCGAAAGGTCCTCGCGCCTAAGTTAAATTCCAGAAACTCTGTTCCTGCCGTTGGATCTTCGGCGAGCTCAGTCGCGTTGCAGCGGGAAATTCAAATTTAAAAACCCTCAAAGGGTTCACGTTTGACAAATTTTCCCCGGCCAACTTCACCCACGAATCCCATTTGATCGCCATTCCATTCGGCCACGCGTTTACCCCTGGCGTATACGGCAACGGGCATGCCGGTTATTTCCACACCTTCAAATGGTGTGTAGTCGATATTCATATGCAGTTTGCCTTGGGTGATGGTGAACTTTTGGTCCGGGTCAAAAACCACCAAATCAGCGTCTTTACCCACGGCGACTTCACCCTTGTCCCTGAGACCGAACATGCGCGCAGTGCCCGTAGATAGTACATCTACCATGCGTTCCAAACTAATGCGGCCCTTTACAACGCCTTCAGAATGCAGCAGCATCAGCAGCGTTTCGATACCGGGCGCACCATTGGGTATCTTCTTGTAATCATCCTTGCCGAACATATCCTTTTTACCATTGAAATCAAAAGGACAATGATCGGTGGCCACCACTTGCAGGTCGCCACTGTTCAGCCCCCCCCACAAGGCACGGTTGCTCTCCTTTGTTCTCAGCGGCGGCGACATCACATATTTAGCACCGCCAAAATCCGGTTCGTTGTAGCGCTCCTCATCCAGCAAAAGATATTGCGGGCATGTTTCGGCAAACACATCAATCCCATTGTCGCGGGCTTCTTTGACCTTGGCCAAACCTTCCTTTGAAGAGAGATGGACGATGTAGATTCGTGATCCGGTCAGCTCGACCATCTTGGCAGCTCTGGCGATAGCCTCCTCTTCGGCAATATTGGGACGGCTCACGGCATGATAATAGGGTGATAATTTACCTTCCGCTTCCAGCAGCTCATTCATATGCTGGATGATGTAGACATTTTCTGCATGTACTTGCACCAGACCGCCATATTTCTTGGTTTCTTCAAGGAGCTTAATCATGGTGGCATCGTCTACCCGAAAATCATAAACCATAAAGATTTTAAAACTGGGGGTTCCATAATCCAGTACGGCTTTTTTGACTTCAGCGATAACCTCGGGTCTTGGATCCATGACCGCCGGGTGGAGTGAGTAATCCACGGCAACCTTGCCGTCGGCCCAAGACTGCTTTCTTTCGATGGCTTCCAGCAGGGATTCTCCTTTTTGCTGCAAATCAAAATCCACCACCGTGGTTACACCACCACAGGCAGCTGCGATGGTGCCGGTCTCGTAATCGTCCTGGGCACTGGTACCCATAAATGGCATGGAAATATGCGTGTGCGGATCAATGGTACCCGGAAGAACGTACTTGCCGGATGCATCCACGATCTCATCGGCCGGGTAGTCCAGATCTTTACCGATGGTTTTTATTTTATCACCGTCAGCATAAACGTCGGCAATATAACGGCCAGTTGATGTAACAATCGTACCGCCTTTAATAAGGACACTCATTGGGTACCTCCTTGGTAAAAGGTTCAAGCTTTATTTCACCTTCCAGGCTGCTGTCCATCACCTGGGTTTCATCTCGATTCCATGTGGCCGGCATCTCTTTGAAAGAAATTAAATCCGGCACGGGACACACAAAGCTGCACAGCATGCAACTTAAGCATTTATTTTCGATCAATTGCGGCCGTCTCTGATTTTCGTCCCACTCCAGCGCCTGCCCGGCAGCGTCGGTACAGACGATATAGCATTGACCGCAACCGATGCATTTATCGAGATCGTACTGGGTAATGCCCTGGCGCTCTAAATTAAAATGATCCGTGGTCTTCAGATTGGGCAGCGCTTTGCCCACCAACTCGGATACACCAGAAATTTGTCGCTGCTGCATAAAATCCGAAAGGCCCTCAATCATGTCTTCTACAATTCGATAGCCGTAATGCATGATGCCGGTGGTCACCTGGATGGTTGAGGCCCCCAGCAACATATATTCCAGGGCATCGATCCAGGTTTCGATACCACCGATACCAGAAAGCGGTATTTGCAAGGCTTCACATTGGGCCATATCAGCAATGAAATGCAACCCGATGGGTTTGATAGCAGGGCCGGATGTGCCACTGACGGCACCAATCCCGAAAATATTCGGCTTGGGAACCAAATCTTCCAACCCGACCTCAGATATGCCGCTGACTGTATTGATGGCCGAAATGGCATCGGCACCACCGTTTTTGGCATGGATGGCCGGCTCGGTCATATCGGTGATATTGGGTGTCATTTTGGCAATCACGGGGATAGAAACCGTGTTCTTAACGGTTGTGGTAAACTTTTCGATTAAATCAAAAGCTTTGCCCACGTGATGTCCGGTTCCCTCAATGCACATGTGGGGACAGGAGAAGTTGAGCTCCAGCATGTCGGCGCCATTATCCTCGGACACCTTGGCCAAATAAGCCCACTCGTCATCGGAAAAACCCATAATGCTAGAAATCAAAATGTGTTCCGGATAATGCTTTTTCAGATACAGAAAATCGATCAAATTGTCTTTCAGGGGCCGATCGGAAATCTGTTCCACATTCTGAACGCCCACAACCCGTTTGGCACCATAATGAAAGGCATTCATCCGGGGAGATGGGTGGATAATGGGCAACCGATCTGAGTTGAGGGTTTTAAACACAACCCCGGACCACCCGGCTTCAAAAGAGCGTGCCACCATTTCAGCACTGTTGGACACCGGTGAAGAAGAAAGTAGAAACGGGTTTTTAAACCGCTTCCCGCAAAATTCAATGGACAGATCAATATTTTGATTAGACACAGCCGTACCTCCTAAAAATAAATTTTCCTGTAATTAATTCAATGATGCATTTAACTGGCAATACCGAAATAGCTTGTTCATTGCCATGATTGGCGCTCGCATGAAAATTTATTTTTTATTATTATTAAGATAGTCTTTTATGGACCGGGCAGCCGTTTTGCCGTCTTGCACCGCCGTTACCACCAATGCCGGCCCACGCACAATGTCCCCGCCGGCGAATATGCCCGGGACAGATGTTTGTCCGGTTTCCGAATCCACCTGGATTAGGTTTTTTTGATCCAGTTCAACATTTGGATACCAATTGGGAGAATCATCTTCGGCCTTGTTGCCGATGGCTTCGATAACCACATCCACATCCAGAATCCATTCCGACCCTTCGATGTTGACCGGGGCTCGGCGGCCGGAAGCATCTTCCGCGCCCAAAGCAGTACGAACGAGTTTAAGACCGTTGATCCGGTTGTCGTCATCAACCTCATAATCAAGGGGCTGGTTCAGCAACAGAAAATGAATGCCCCCCTGGAGGGCCTCGATGCGCTCCTCCTCTTCGGCCGGCATCTGCGTATAGGAACGGCGGTACACCAGATAAACATCTTTGGCTCCCAGTTTGGCGGCCGACTCCACGCAGTCCATGGCCACGGAGCCACCGCCAATAACGGCAACCGTCCTGTCTTCAATTTCCTCTGAAAGTTCGTCCATGCGGCCATCCCGCAATCCCTCCAAGTAGGCCACTGAACTGTAGAGTCCTTTGATATCCCCCAGTTCCCCTTTCAGTTGGACAGCATCCCATAGCCCTGGTGCCACAAAAACAGCCTGGTAGCCTTCTTTGAGAAGATCCTCAGCACCCGTTTGGCTGTCGATGGGTGTTGAACACTTGAATTCCACCCCCAGATCCATGATATCGGCCATCTCACCTGCCAGAAAATCGCGATCGAACCGATACGAAACAACGCCGTAGCGCAACACACCACCCGGCTTTTCACGGGCTTCGAATACGGTTACCGGGTAGCCATCTTTGGCCAGCTCGGCGGCACAGCTCAAGCCGGCCGGTCCTGATCCCACCACGGCAACTTTTTCGGGTCGTGGATCCGCTTTGCCAAACACCTTGAAATTCATATCGCGACCGTACTCGATCAAGAAGCGTTGAATTTTGCCGATGGCGATGGGCTGTCCGATTCCGGTGGCACTGCATTCCTGTTCACAGAGTTGCGCCGTGGGGCATAGCACGCCGCAGGCACCACCGAGAATATTATTGGTTTTGATGGTCCGAATGGCACCGGTTATATTTCGAAATCGAAATTTTCGAATAAACGTGGCTGGATCGGTGTCAGCTGGGCATCCTTTGGAGCAAGGCGCATCGTGACACAGTAAACAACGATCAGCCTCTGCCAGGGCCTGCCCAAAATCAAATCCTGCATTCATTTTCTTAAATTTATCCTTATAACTCACGCAACGACCTCCTTTTGTATTAAAGTAGTATCTATAAAGAAAATAGCGCTTTTTTTCAACACAATTTCATACCAAAACTCTTGACGTCGATTCCCTTCATAAGATACAGGATGAATACGAAGTAGCTACCAATTCAATATCAAGAAAGGGGATCGACATGTCAAGAGTTATTAGATGTGCTCATATCCAGGCCTCCAACGCCAAACACGATGGAACACCTGCCGAGATCAAAGCAGCCATGATTGAAAAACATATTCCGCTCATCGAGCAAGCAGGAGAACAGGGTGTCAACATTCTCTGTCTTCAGGAAATTTTTTATGGCCCCTATTTTTGCTGCGAGCAGGATACCAAATGGTACGCTACCGCCGAACGTGTTCCCGGTCCCACCACCGAGCAGCTGGCCGTTTACGCCAAAAAATACAACATGGTCATGATCATCCCGGTTTATGAAGAAGCCCTAAGTGGTGTTTATTACAACACAGCCGCTGTGGTAGATGCCGACGGCAGTTACCTGGGAAAATTCAGGAAAATTCAAATACCGCATACCTGGCCCGGTTTTTGGGAGAAATTCTATTTCAAGCCCGGCAACCTCGGTTTTCCTGTATTTGAGACCGCCTATGCCAAAATCGGCATTTTCATCTGCTACGACAGGCACTTTCCCGAATGTGCGCGCGCCTTGGCTCTCAATGGTGCTGAAGTTCTGTTTAACCCGTCCGCAACAACGGCCGGCAAATCGCAATACCTCTGGGAATTGGAACAGCCGGCGCAAGCCGTCGCCAATGGTGTTTTTATCGGGGCCAACAACCGTGTCGGAGTTGAGAAGCCCTGGGAATTTGGTCGGTTTTATGGTTCCAGCTATTTTGTGGACCCACGTGGTGAAATTATTGTCAAAGGCAGCGAAGACCAAGACGAAGTTGTCGTGGCCGATTTGGACCTGGACCTGATCCGAGAAGTCAGGGATGGCTGGCAATTTTTCCGGGACCGACGACCCGAGATGTATACCGAGATCTGTGCCCAGCTGCCATAAAAAAATCGTCCAACGATTTTTTTACTTTTATTATCAACCGACCCAGCAATATGGGCAAACAAGAAGGAGGCAGGAAAACTTATGAGTGATGAACAACAAGAACACAAACACTGGATTGTTTACCCCCTTGGGAGCAAACCAAAATGGGGCCTTGCCGTACTGCTGGGCATCCAGCAATACCTGACCATGTTCGGGGCGACAGTGCTCATCCCGTTCATCGTCGGGGGTGCCATGGGACTTCCCCCTGAGGAACTGGCTTTAATGATCTCAACCATCTTTTTTACGTCCGGATTGTGTACCCTCATTCAGCAATCCCCACTCGGAAACAAGCTCCCCGTTATCCAAGGTGGAACATTTTCTTTCCTCGGCCCCACATTTGCCATTCTCGGACTGTGTACCGCAGAATTGGCGGGCGGTGCCGGAATTCCGCTGTGGCAGTTTAAGATTCAAATGGTTACCGGCGCCATTATGGTCGCGTCGGTGGTGGAAATCGTACTGGGTTACACCGGTATCATGGGCCAAGTCAGAAAAATCATCAGCCCCATTGTCATCGGTCCCACCATCGCCATGATCGGCCTGGCCCTCTTCAATATCGGTGCACCCTGGATGGCGGGCAACTGGATAATTTCGCTGATCACCCTGCTGGCCTTGATACTTTATTCTCAGGTCTTTTCCCAAAAATCACGTGTATTCATGCTCTTCCCGGTCTTGCTGGCCATCGCTACCGGATGGATATTTTCACTTCTGGGCACAATCACGGGCATGATACCGGAAGGCAACGCAGCCAATCTGGGCGGCAAGTTGGATCTGATCGCCAGCGCCTCGTGGTTGAGCCTCAAGCCCATACTGCCTTTTAAATGGGGATTTCCGGATTTTGGCAGCTCGGTCCTGTGGGCCGGCGTTTTCGGCATGCTGGCCGGTTACCTGGCATCCATGATCGAATCCATTGGTGACTATTATGCTTGTGCCCGCATATCTGAAGCCCCCGTACCCACCGGCAAGATGATTTCCAGGGGTCTCGGTGCTGAAGGCTTGGGCTGTCTGATTGCCGGCATTCTGCAAACTGGTAATGGTACCACCACCTACTCGGAAAATATTGGCTCCATCGGCCTGACGAAAGTCGCCAGCCGGCGGGTTGTGCGCTGCGGGGCGGCTGTCATGCTGGTTATTCCCATCATCGGAAAATTCGGCGCCATCTTGGCCACCCTGCCCCAACCGGTCGTGGGGGCTATGTTCGTGGGCCTTTTCGGTATGATCGCCTCTGTGGGTCTTTCCAACCTTCAGATCGTCAACCTGAATAATTCCCGCAACCTGTTCATCATCGGTATCAGTTTTTTTGCCGGGCTGAGCGTGCCGTACCATTTTAATCCCATGCTTTCAGCTGCCGCAGTGCCCATCGACTGGAGCAGCGGCGGACAGTTCTTCGGAGTTATCGGCAACATTTGCCAGGCTATCCTGACCACTGGCATGGCCGTTACCGCTATTCTCGGCATTCTCCTCGACAACTTCCTCCCCGGCGCAAGCCGTGCCGAAAGGGGTCTGGAAGTCTGGGAGTCCGAAGCTTCCGATGAAGCTTGGGAAGAAGCGGAAGCTCAATGGGCCGCTATGGAAGAAGGTGAGATGCGACCCGTATGAATTTAAAATCGTAGTCTGATTTTGTCATACGCGGTATCGCCGCTCAAGAATCACCTTCGGTGTTCTCTTGACGAAGGGCAGGTTGGTTCAACCTGCCCTTCATCTTTCAAACGGCTTACCTGGAAAAAAAGTTCTAACCTCGGTGAACAGCTCTTGGAACTCAGGATTACTATGCAAAAGAAGGTGGAAGACCAAGCATTCCATCCAGGAATAAAATAGAGTATATCCATTGCCCAAACCACTTATGAATATCGTCTACGTATTGCTGATCGCCATTGGCCTGGTGGCCATGTATTCGATCCTGAATGCGGGCAATCCCAACAGCTTGCTGCGGTTTGTTTTCCCGGATCCATCCTATGATGTATATATCGCCGCTGGTTCTTCTCTGATCGTCTTCGTACTCGGATTTGTCGTGTTTTTCACCCGGGACAGCCAGGGATTCCAAAATCTCATCGAAATGAATGCAGAACGCATCCGCGCGTTCCGGCAAAACGGGAAGTCCGATGAAGAAATCGCTGACTCCATTCTGGCGGCCATGGGCAGTCATGGGGGCTATAGACACAATATGGCCAGGAAAAAGCTGATACTGCACCTCTCCCAATTCCGTTAGCACGCGTCCATAGTTGGTCATTTTTAATCCAAAGCCAAAAGCAGCTAAAGGCTGATCGCCAAAAGTTAAGAGTAAAATGCCAAATTTTCTAGCCAACCAGCAATGGATTTATATCGCACTTATTTTCTTCGGTATCATCGGCTATATTTCATTTATCCGCTGGCGTGATCGCAAATGGATCGAAACTCGATTTGGTGGACAAAAAATTTTGGCCATGAGCTTCGGGGTGAACTACTTTGGCAGGGCCAGCGAGCCCGGAAAACCCAGAAAAAGCAGCGGATTTCTCCTACTTTTTCCGGATGGACTTTTTTACCGCAGCCGGACCGCTCGGCTGGAATTAAGTATTGACGGGAATCAAATCGCGCGCGTCTATCCGGACAACAGCATCAAAGGTGTCAACCTCCATCAGTCGGTTATGAAAATCGATTTCATCAATGAAAACAACGATAGGGACAGCGCCGCGTTTAAAGTTCCCTACCCCCCCCAATGGATCCAGGCCATCGAGAACAATCTTCTTCGTAAGACCAAACCGGTTCCATAATCCAGATATTCCCTTACAAACCGCCGTCACTGACCGATAAATACATTATTTCAAATGGATAGACTTAAATAACCATATATTTAGTATGTTTGAAATATTTGTTAAATGAAATATTTCTAAATTGATATTGACATCGTGTTTCGCTTGGCGTATTGAGCGGGGAAAATGGTGTTTGCTTCTAATGATCGGCCCCTTGCGCCATTTGATGGAGACAGTATGTTCAAGACAGCCACAGCCCGTACCATAACAGAAAAAATCATCAGCCAAATAAGAACGGCTATCTTGGCGGGAAAATTAAAGCCAGGGGACATCCTACCACCTGAAAAAGAGCTGGTGGATCAATTTGGTGTCAGTAAACAGACCTTGCGAGAGTCGTTGCGAGCCCTGGAACACATGGGGCTGATCGACGTTCGCAAAGGGATTGGCGGCGGTGCCCATATTGTGGAAGTCGACATGCAGGTGACCAAACAAAACCTGGTCAATTTCCTCTATTTTAAAGACCTGACCATTGAAAACGTATCGGAACTGCGTAAACTGCTCGAACCCCATGCCGCCGCTAATGCCGCACGACAGATATCCACCGAAGATCTTCAAAAACTTGAACAGCTTAATGATGTAGCCCGGAGAAATCTAAGCAAAAAATACTTGCAGGAAATGAGCCGCAATGAGATTAACTTCCACCGGCTCATCGCACATACAACCAACAATCCGATTCTGATACTGATGCTGGATTTTGTTGAAGATCTGCTGGAGGATTTCAAAAAAGTACTCAAACCGGACGTGACCTTTTCCAAATCCGTCCTGGACGCCCATGACAAAATATATGCGGCAATTCGCAAAGGAGACCCGGACAAGGCCGCCATGGAAATGTTTCGCCATGTCAGCGATGTTGAAACTCATTTGGCCTTGCTCAAAGAAGATATCGATCTATGGCAATTCTGCCTTAAATCATAAAATTTCCACCAAGCAATCGCTAACACGCAAACAATAAAATTATGTCGGAATATGTAGGAATAGAAAACGGATCGTTTCATTAAAACCACGACAGTTTACAAAGGAGGAAAACATGACTCAACCAGTATTGAAAAATTACATTAACGGTGAATGGGTGGACTCCACCACCACCACATTTGGCGACGTTTGGAACCCGGCCAAAGGTGAGAAGATTGCCCAAGTTCCTCTTGGCACCAGAGAAGATGTGGATGCAGCTGTAAAAGCGGCCAAAGAAGCCTACTGGGAATGGCGCACCACGCCACCGCTGACCCGTGCCCGCTATCTGTTTCGCCTCAAGGATGCTTTTGAAGAAAACTTCGAAGAAATCGCGGAAGTACTCACCACCGAGCAGGGCAAAGCCATTGATGAGTCACGCGGTGAAGTTCGACGCATGATCGAAAATGTGGAGCATGCCACCGGTGTTACCACACTCATGTGTGGATATACCTTGGAAGATATTGCCCAGAATATCGATTGCTACGGCCATCGTCAGCCTTTGGGCGTTTTTGCAGCCATCGTTCCTTATAACTTTCCGGGTATGGTCGCCTGGTGGTTCCTGCCTTATGCCCTGGTTACCGGAAATACTTTTATCGTCAAGCCCTCGGAACAGGTACCCATGACCCAGGCTAAAATTTTTGAGATCATGGAAGAAGCCGGATTTCCCGACGGTGTTGTCAATCTGGTCAACGGTGCTCACGATGTGGTCAACGGTCTCCTGGACCATCCCGACATCGAAGGCATTTCATTTGTGGGGTCAACACCAACAGCCAAGTATATATACAAACGCTGTGGCGAAACCGGCAAGCGCGTCCAGTCATTGGGGGGTGCCAAGAACATCGTCGCAGTCATGCCGGATGCTGACTTGGAAGAGAGCATGCCCTCTTTGACCACTTCCTTTTTTGGTTGCGCCGGTCAGCGCTGTCTGTCCGGGTCTGTATTGGTACCCGTGGGTGATATTGCTGAAGAACTCAAAGAAAAATTTGTGAAAGCAGCCAAGGGCATTAAGGTTGGCAACGGTCTGGATGAACAAACCTTTATGGGTCCGGTTATCAGTTCTGCCCATCGACAGCGGGTTTTGGGATATATTGACAAGGGTGTGGAAGAAGGTGCCGACCTGGTACTGGACGGACGCAATTTTACCGTCGATGAGTATCCCAACGGCTTTTTCGTCGGCCCCACAATCTTCGATAACGTCAAACCGGATATGACCATTGCCACCGAAGAAATCTTCGGGCCGGTTGTTAGCATGGTGCATGCCGACACCCTGGACGATGTAATCGACCTGGTCAACTCCCGCAATTATGCCAATGCTGCCTGTCTCTACACCGGCAGCGGCAGCGCCGCTCGTGAATTCAAATATCGGGTAAAACCGAGCATGATCGGTGTCAACATCGGAATTGCCGCTCCCATGAGCTTCTTCCCCTTTGGTGGTGCCGGCAATTCCATGTTTGGTGATACCAAGGGACATGGCCAGGAGATATTCAATTTCTTTACGGATACGAAGGTTGTGATCGAACGCTGGTTTTAGCAAACAGAACCAATTGGGCACACGATCACCGACCACGGTTGATTGATCGTGTGTCCATTTTCAACACATCAGCGCAAACAAACTGTTTCTAATCAAAAGGAGGTGGCTATGCCACTGATAAACTTCGGAAGCATCTTAAGTTTTGCCGAGGAACTGGAAAAGCAGGATGAGGCCTTTTACGCGGCAGCCGTTGCCAATGAAGCCTTTAGCGAACATAAGGACCTGTTTGAGCAATTTCTTAAAGATACCCGTAAAAACATCAAGAATGCCCAACGTGCTCGACGCGAAAATGTAACCGAGATGATTCTGGAACCGATTACGGATTTTTTTCGCGCTCCGTTTTGTGAAGACATCGATCCGGCCGATGCCAAGACAGCCACCGAAATTATTGACGCGGCCAGATGCCTTGAAAAACGAGCAGAGAGTTACTACGCTGAAGCGGCAGTTAAAATTAAGGCATTGCCTGAAGTATCGCGGGCATTGAAAATAATCGGGAAAAAACATACCGCGCACCTCAAAAAACTGGATAGCCTATAAAGGAGGATCATGCCATGAGTGACTTATCGACCCGGGTCAAACAGATGGCCGCCCACACGTTTGGAACCTGGAACTGGCAAAAAAACTGGCAGGCACCGCTGCTAATCAAAGATGCGGAAGGTGTCTATTTTGTAGACAGCAATGACAAGCGTTACCTGGATTTCTCTTCGCAGCTCATGTGCTCAAACCTGGGCCATAAAAACAAAGCCATTATTGAAGCCATTCAAAAACAGGCCGCGTCTCTGCCTTATGTGGCCCCCGGGTTTACCACCGAAGTAGCGCTGGATGCAGTGGAAGCACTGCAATCAATTTTACCGAAGGGATTGAACCGGCTTTTCTTTTCCACCAGCGGAACCGAAGCCAATGATGGCGCCCTGGTAATGGTGCGGCAGTCCAAAGCCCCGGCCTACAAAGTCATATCCCGTTATCATTCCTATCATGGCGCAACCTCGGCCGGCATGGCGTTTACGGGCGATCCGCGTAGGTGGCCGGTGGAAAAAGTCCGCTATACGGTAGACGGTGTCCGCTTTGCGCCGGACTGTTACTGCTACCGCTGTCCCTTCGGACAGACCTATCCCGGATGTAAGGTTCAGTGTGCACGCTACCTTGACTATATGATCAAGGAAGAAGGTAACGTGGCCGCTATTATCGTGGAGCCGGTTGTGGGTACCAACGGCCGTCTGGTTCCGCCGCCTGAGTATTTTCCCATGGTCCGCAAGATTTGTGATGAAAACCAGGTTCTACTTGTTGCCGATGAAGTCATGACCGGATGGTTCCGGACCGGTACGGCATTCGCCATGCAAAACTGGGATGTGGTCCCGGATATTATGACCACTGCCAAAGGATGCACATCAGCCTATACACCCCTGGGCATGACGGTTACCTCGGACGCTGTCGCTGATTTCTTTGAAGAGGAGTTTTTTTGTCACGGCCATACCTACGCGTATCATGCCCTGACATTGTCGGCTGTAAAACCCGCAGTGGCTGAGTACAAAAAACTCTTTGAGTCCGGACAACCCCAGAAAGTGGCCGCTTACCTCAAAGAAAAATTAATTGACCTGGCTGAAAAGCATGATTGTGTCGGCGATGTGCGCGGTAAGGGCCATTTCTGGGGTCTTGAAATCGTCAAAAACCGTGAGACCAAAGAGCCCTTCGATGTAAAGGCCGACAAATTATCCGGCAAGGCTTTAATGACGGGGAAAATCTCCGGAGCAGCCATGCAGAAAGGGCTCTATGTTGTCGCCTGGTATGACACCCTCACCATTGCACCGCCCCTGATCATTACCGAGGAGCAGGTGGACGAGGCTTTGGCTATTCTAGATCAAGCCCTGGAAGTTGGAGATCAGGAAGCCCATAAGACAGGCGTGGCTGTGTCTCAAAGCTCCGAATTTTAAAACCAATGCGGCGCCCAAGTCGGGCGCCGCATCGGCTTTTTGGATCATCCGGATTTGGCGGACGTCAATTACTGTGTTGGTTTTTCCGAAAAACGAACGTCCAACTAGGCAAGCTATCAAAATTTGGAATGTACGCATGACTCTTGCCATCGACAAGCTGTTAAAAGGTTTCGATCCACGCTTTAAACTTTTCCATGAACTCATGGCTAAAAAAGTGCGGGATGTGCTGCTGGTCTCAACGCCCTATGACGCCTGGATTATGGAAGAGGATGTGCGCTTGTCGGAACGGATCATCCATGAATACCGGGGTCTGAATCTCAGCAATCCGCCCCGGCTCACGTGGGTTTCATCGGTTGAAGAAGCCCTGATGGCCTTGAAAACCAGATCATTTGATATGGTCATCACCATGCCCAGCATTGCGGATGCCAGCTGTTTTGCGCTGGGCGAGGAGGTCAAGAAGCAGGATCCGAATCTTCCCGTCATTCTCTTTGCCCACAGCGCCATTTCGTCGGTAGAATTTTATCCCGGTCATATAAAACCGGCCGGAATTGACCGGGCTTTTGTTTGGTCCGGTAACACCGACATCCTGGTTGCACTGATTAAAAGTGCCGAGGATCGCCTGAATGTTGACTATGACACCTCTTCTGCCGGCATTCGTGTATTGCTATTCATCGAAGACTCGCCCCAATATTTGAGTTCGTTATTACCAATTTTCTATCGTGAATTGGTCAGTCAAACCCAGGCTGTTATGGAGGAGGGTCTCAACGAGGAACACCGGCTCCTGACCATGCGGGCCAGGCCCAAAATTCTGATTGCCGAAAATTATGAAGATGCCATGATCCTGTACGAACAATACAAACCGTATGTTCATGGCGTAATTTCCGATGTTCGCTTCCCCCGTGAAGGAAAATTGTGTCCGGATTCGGGTATCGATCTCCTCACAAAAATAAAAGCAGACCGCTGGGATGTACCCTTGCTGCTCATGAGCTCTGAACCATCCAACGCCAATAAAGCCGCAGAGATCCCCTCTTTTTTCATCGATAAAAATTCACGCACCTTGCATCATGACGTGCACGCATATTTTATGGACCATCTGGGATTTGGCGATTTTGTATTTAGAATGCCGGATGGACACGAAGTTGCCCGGGCTAGCAATTTAAGGTCACTTGAAAAAGAAATGAAAGTCATCCCGGATGAATCATTGGTTTTTCATGCCGGTCGTAACGATTTTTCGCGCTGGCTGTTCGCGCGCACGGAAATTATTTTGGCATCCCAGTTACGGCCGGCTGGTCTGGATGACTTTTCCAACGATACCGATGCCATCAGGAATTTTCTGGTTGATGCCATCCACGAAAGACGGCGCAGCCGGCAAAAAGGGGTTATTGTAAATTTTGATGCCAACGATTTTGATCCGGATACCGAGTTTTTTAAAATTGGAAAAGGATCCGTTGGCGGCAAGGCCAGGGGCTTGGCATTTGCTTCCGATCTCTTGCGCAGCCACGCCGAGATCCTTCAAAATTTTAAAGCCGTTAATATTATGGTCCCCAAATCCTTGGTCATAACCACGGAAGGATTTGAGTCCTTTATTCGTGACAACAACCTCTTGGAAATCGCCAATACCGATCAATCCGATGAAGAGATCGCCGACATCTTTTTAAATGCCACATTCCCAAAATGGATCCGGGACGATTTAGAAGTCTATCTTAAAACCATCGACTACCCGATTGCCGTACGTTCCTCCAGCTTGTTGGAAGATGCTCAGTTTCGTGCCTATGCCGGTCTTTACCGGACCTACATGCTACCCAACGATTGTCCTAATTTTATTCAGCGCACCGAACATGTCATCAATGCCATCAAGCTCGTTTATGCCTCCACCTATTTTCAAGGGCCCAAGTCATTTTCCCGACGTGTCGGGCATCGCACCGAGGAAGAAAAGATGGCCGTCATTATCCAGGCCATGGTCGGGAATACATACGGTGAGCATTTTTACCCCGCCATATCAGGCGTGGCGCAGTCTCATAATTATTATCCTTTTTCACACATGAAGCCCGAAGAAGGAATCGCAACCATTGCCTTGGGCCTGGGCAAAATGGTGGTTGAGGGTGAAAAGACCCTTCGGTTTTCACCGAAATATCCGCAACTGCTTCCCCAACGATCAACGGTAGAGGACATTTTAGAAAACTGCCAGCGCCATTTTTATGCGCTTAAATTAGAACAGACGTGCTCGACCCTATCCATTAATGACACTTTTCATCTGGATAAGCGTGAAGTATCCGATGCTGAAACTGAATACCCTCTCACGGTTTTATCCAGTAGCTACATCCCTGAAGAGCACCGCATCCGAGATACTGCCCATGGGCCGGGACACCGCCTGGTGACCTTTGCACAAATTTTGAAATACGATTTTTTCCCCTTGGCCGACATCATTGCCGAATTTCTTTCCATCGGACAAAAAGGGATGGGCTGCCCCGTGGAAATTGAATTTTCCATTGATCTGGGCCATGCTCGAAATACACTGCCAACGTTTGCACTGCTACAACTCAGGCCCATGACCGCCAGGGCCGAATTGGAAACGATTGATATCCGCAGTCAAGAAATTGAAAATGCCTTTTGTTATTCAACCAATGCCTTGGGAAATGCCCATAAAACGGATATCACCGATATCATCTTTGTAAAACCGGACGTATTCGATCCGGCTAAAACCATTGAAATTGCAAAAGAAATTGGAGATATCAACAAGCAATTTTCTAAGGGGGACCGAAAATACTTGTTGATTGGGCCGGGAAGATGGGGATCTGCCGATCGCTGGCTGGGAATTCCTGTGGGGTGGGCGGATATCTGCAATGTCGATGTCATCGCAGAAACGAGTTCCAGTCGGCTGAATGCCGAACCCTCTCAGGGCTCTCATTTTTTCCATAACATTACAACCATGGGAATTAATTATATTTCGGTATCTGAAAAAAAAGGCGGATTTATTGATTGGGACTGGCTGTTATCCTTGACGACGGCTCAAGATCTAACCTATGTACGCTATGTCACGGTCGACAAACCGGTTACCGTAAAAGTCGATGGCCGGACGTCGAAATGTGTCATGCTGAAAGAATAAGACCAGGCTGATAGACTGAAGACGGTTAGGCTGTTAGCTTCTAAAAGCCTAACAGCCTAATAGCTTAAAATTTTTTTTAGGCATTGGCTTAACGCGCCATACAACCAAAAATAACGAAAAAGGGAAGCAAACCATTAGGAGGGTAGTATGTCTGACATCATCGAAATCGTAAAGGCCAGGGACCCGGAACAAAATGAATTTCACCAGGCGGTTACCGAGGTCATGGAATCCATTGAGCCGGTGCTTGACCGAAACCCGGAATATCGCGATTTAAAAATCCTGGAAAGGCTCGTAGAACCGGAACGGGTTATCATTTTTCGCGTTCCCTGGATGGACGACCGTGGCGGAATTCATGTAAACCGGGGTTTTCGGATCGAAATGAACAGTGCCATTGGACCTTATAAGGGTGGCCTCCGGTTTCATCCGTCCGTCAATCTTGGTATATTAAAATTTTTGGCGTTTGAGCAAGTGTTCAAAAATGCCCTTACCACGCTTCCCATGGGGGGCGGCAAAGGTGGATCTGATTTTGATCCCAAAGGTAAATCAGACAATGAAATCATGCGATTCTGCCAAAGTTTCATGAGTGAGCTTTTCCGGCACATTGGCCCCAACACGGATGTACCCGCCGGTGATATTGGCGTGGGTGCCAGAGAAATTGGATTTATGTATGGGATGTACAAGAAATTACGCAACGAGTTTACCGGCGTTTTGACCGGCAAAGGTTTGAAATGGGGCGGTAGCCTGATTCGACCGGAGGCCACGGGTTATGGGTCCGTCTATTTTGCTGCCGAGATGCTGGCCACGCGCCAAGACAGTCTTGAAAATAAACGCTGTCTCGTTTCAGGATCAGGAAATGTAGCCCAATATACGATTGAAAAAATACTGGATCTCAAAGGCAAAGCGGTCACGTGCTCGGACTCATCCGGATACATATATGATGAAGAAGGTATCGATCGGGAAAAATTGGACTATCTCATGCTGCTTAAGAATGTGCAGCGGGGTCGGGTTGAAGAGTATGCAACCAAATATCCGTCCGCGGTTTATACACCGGTGGACCCGTCCCTGGATTACAATTCGCTCTGGAATCATGAGGCAGACTGTGCCTTCCCCAGCGCCACCCAAAATGAAATCAATGCCCAAGACGCCCAAAATCTGGTCAACAATGGTGTCTTTTTGGTTAGCGAAGGTGCCAATATGCCCACAGTACCCGAGGGCATCGAAATTTTTATCGAAAATAATTTGCTTTATGGTCCGGGGAAAGCTGCCAATGCCGGCGGGGTTTCTGTTTCCGGTTTGGAAATGAGCCAGAACAGCATGCGCTTGGCCTGGAGCCGTGAAGAAGTGGATGATCGCCTCAAAACGATCATGACCAACATTCATCAGACCTGTAAGGAAACCGCCGAGGAATACGGCACACCCGGTAATTATGTCAATGGTGCCAATATCGCTGGATTTGTTAAAGTCGTGGAAGCGATGATCGATCACGGACTTGTTTAAAAAGGGTCGATCATAGATACCGAAAAAATTCCAAAGGAGTACCCGACATTGAAACTGTTAATCATTGGTGGTACCGGCACCATCGGGAAAAAAGTGAGCCGGCATCTATCCCGCAAACATGAAATTGTCATTGCCGCAAAGACCTCCGGTGATGTTCAGGTGGACATGGGGAGTGCCAATTCGATCCAGACCATGTATGAATCGGTCGGTATTATCGATGCCCTGGTCTGTATTGCCGGCGAAGCCAAATGGGCTGCACTTGATACCCTGACGGAAGAAGATTTCTACATTGGCATCAAAAGCAAACTGATGGGACAGGTTAATCTCGTTCGGTTGGGCACACAATTTCTCAGTCCGGGCGGGTCATTTACGCTCACAACCGGTATCCTGGCAGATGATCCCGTTGATATGACCACAAGTCCTGCCATGGTCAACGGCGGCATTCACAGTTTTGTGAAAGCGGCATCCCTTGAGCTCATGCCCAAATACCGCATAAATGTTGTTTCTTCAGGATTGGTGGAAGATGCCGTTGATAAATATGAAGCCTACTTTCCCGGCCATAATCCGATCCCCATGCCGCGCGTTGTGAACGCATATGTTCGCAGCGTTGAAGGAAAGGGAACCGGTGAGATCATTCGGGTATACTGAAGATACAAGCTGTAAGCCACAGCAGTAAGCTGTGTAACCGCTTATACCTGACAGCTTATGGCTTATCACTCAGTTGTTGATACGCTTCCTGTATCTCTTTAAAACGCTTTTCTGCGATTACCTGAAATTCTTCGCCCAGATGAAGGACCTTGTCAGGATGATATTTCCCGGCAAGGTCCTTATAGGCTGCTTTTACTTCCTCTGGGGATGCGTCCCGTGAGATCTGGAGGACGTCATAAGGGTCTTTTGGTGATCGGATATTTTGAGATGCGGTTTTGTTTTCACGCCAATCATGCCTGGATTCCTGTCTTCCCTGTGATGGATCCGGTCCCGGTCTTTTTTGAAAAAGGTTAAATGGCAAGCCCCGGCCCCGATAAAAAAACCGCCACAAAAAATAAGCCACGATGAGATCGTCCAACCAACCCCATCCCAACACCACATCGGGGAACAGATCATAAGGTAGCAAGAAATACAACAGCGCTAAAAGCGATAGAACAAGTTTCATACTCTTGGCTTTTGGCCACTCTCGATATTATGAAAGGGTATAAACACCCCGTGAAACCCGAGCTATTTTACCACTTTTACTCGCCCGATGAAGGATGTTGCTGATTTGTTTATCGCTGAGACCCGAACGTTCTTTGAGCTTGGCAATGGTAACGCCTTTTTTATAGCGTTTCATAAGATTGAGAATTTGCCGCGTGGGAGTTTCTGTCCGTGTTGCTTTCTTATCCGAAGGCTTTTTTGCCGCTTTGGGTACGGTTTTTCTCGCTGGTGCTTTTTTTGCCGGAACTGCCTTGGCACGTTTAGCGGCTCGCTTTCGAGGTGCAGGTTTTTTCTTGGCTTTCTTGCTCGCCTCGGCTTTCAAAAGCTTGTCCGCTTTAAGGGATAGTCGCTCGAGTTTTTGGGCCAATGTTTTGATCTCCTTGTTGACGGCTTTTAGATCAGCAGCGAGTTTCTTCATGCTTGTCTCCCTCCTTTGTTAAGAGTGTCAACGCTCACCGACTTCGTCGGTGGCTTATGATTTGAGTCAACGCTCACCGACTTTTTCGGTGGCTTATGTTTTGGGCTAAAAGCATCTAATCATGGACGAAATGGCTTAACCGATTACGCCGCGGAACTGAATCGCAAACCTGAACCCTGCTCCGGAGAACCAAACTGCCACAGGATTGGGAACTCGTCTGAATCGTGCAAATTCAAGATTCTCACTCCTTCATGAGTAATTGGGGTGAGACTTATATCTTAGGTATTGTCTCGGCCGACCAATAAAGTTTTCAATGGACCATGGCCTTTGGAGAAGAGGAAATATAGTACCTTCGAAATGCCTTTTAAGTTAACTTATTAAATAGCATGATGCAAGAAAAAAAGGCGCTATTCCCAGCGGTTTCCGCCTTTATGTTTTAGCTCGATATATTGCACCTGGCCCTTTTCGTTGACGAAGGAGTTCAAAAGCCAGCTGATGATGCTGATGAGAAAGGCCCCCATAACGGCCGCCCAAAACCCATAAACTGAAAATCCGGGTATGATACTGGAGGCCATTTTGAGCATGATGGCGTTGATTACAAAGGTAAACAAACCCAGACTTAATATATTGATTGGCAGGGTTATAATGAGAGCAATCGGCCGAAAAAAGGCATTTAAAATTCCCAAGACAGCGGCAGCAAAAACAGCTGAAGTAAAACCGCTAACGGCGATACCGTCAACCAAATATGAAGTTATCAGAATGGCGACCGTCAAAATAAGCCACCGTAGCATAAGACCATTCATTTTTTCTGACTCCTAAACCGATGATTGCAGATCCTTCAGCCTTTTCTCATAATATAACTCGGTTTGATCTTTATCATCGTATAATTTTTCCAGTTGCCCAAATAACGCATCCACTTGCAGTTGATATTTATGGATGTCCTTTGACAACATTGCAATTTGATCACCATTTTTTAACCTGGATGCCTTGACCAAATCATGGTTAAAACGATTCAGTTTTTCCTCACAAGCCGCGATATCTGCCTCTGTTGTCGCGATACTTTTTTCGAGCGGCTTTAACACTTGGCTCTTTTCAATAATAACTTCAGACCGCATCTTACGGTTGTCTTTTTTTGACAGCCTGTTGGTTTGGAGCCCTGAATTGTAATCCTGGATGCTGAGATTGTCTTTCTGTTCTTCACGCCAGCCTTCCTTATCGAGAAACTGTTGATAACCGCCTTCAAACATAGTCACGCCACCGCTTTGAAACACAAGTAGCCGATCTGCCAATGCATGCAAAAACATCTCATTATGGGTAACGATGATGATTGTACCGCTGAAATTGTTCAAGGCCGTTAATAGCGCGTCACAAGAGTCCATGTCCAAATGATTCGTGGGTTCATCCAACAGGAGCAAATTAGCCGGTACCGCCAAGATCTTACCCAGCAACACCCGGCTTTTCTCCCCACCGGACAAGACCGCAATTTTCTTTAAGGCCGCGTCTCCTTCAAACATCATGGCACCGCAAATATCACGCGCCTCTTGGATACTGATATCAGCAGAGACATAGCCTATTTCCTCGGCAACAGTTCTGGCAGCGTTTAGCGTCTGGATATTCGTTTGCTCAAAAAAGCCGAAATCAACATTGGGATTATAGGCTAGTTTACCCTTGTCCGGATGCAATTTCTCGGCTAAAATTTTTAACAGGGTTGTTTTCCCTTTCCCATTTTTACCAACGATACAGATACGATCACCCGTGTTTACCGTAAAGGATAGATCTTCAATTAAGGGAATTTGGGGATCATATGCAAAAGAAAGATTTTCGGCCCGTAAAACCTGTTTACCCCGGAACGGTTTGTTGCGGAATGAAAAAGATAGTGTTTTCAATTCCTCCAACTTATCTTTCTTTTCCATTTTTTGGATCGATTTTATGCGTGACTGTACTAAGTTTGCAAGCCGTGCCTTGGCCCGAAATCGGGTTATAAATTGTTGGATCTCTTTTTGCCGGCGTTCATCGTTTTGACGCGTTTTTTCATAGATTTCTTCATCCTGAACAATTTGTGAATAATACTTTTGGGTATCACCCGGAATTTTACGTACTTTTTTTCGATGGATACCGACCACATGCGTAACAACCTTGTCCATAAACGACCGATCATGGGTTATCAACATGATCTCATGCGGCCATTTAACCAAGAATGTCTCTACCCATCGAATGGAGGTAATATCCAAGTAATTTGTGGGCTCATCCAGCAGCAACAGATCGGGTTCGGCGACGATTGCTTTTGCCAAATTTAAACGAATTTGAAAACCACCCGAAAATTCCTGGGGATGCCGCTGCATATCTTCGGATGTAAAACCCAGACCCCCCAAGACCTTCTCTACTTCCCAGTGGTGATGTTTCTTGTCCGCCGGCAGATCTTTCATACCTTCCTGCAATACGGACCCCTCGGTAAAATTGAGTGTCTGTCGAACCATCCCGATTCGGTAGTTCTTGGGTATAATGATGGCACCTTCATCATAGGGAATCTCTCCCATAATCATACGGAAAAGGGTTGTTTTACCATGTCCGTTGCGGCCCACCAAGCCAATCCTTTCCTTGGGACCAATCTTGAAACTGGCCCCGTCAAAAAGTTGCTGCCCCCCGAAACTTTTTTGGATATTCTCTACACTGATCATCAGCTAGGCTATTCGCTTTTTAATCTTTAGGCTATTAGGCCCCAAGAGCAGAGTAACATTATATTTTTAGTATAGGTGTCCCATCAGGTCAATCAGGAAAGTTAATTTTGAATTTAAACGCTGTGGGCTGACAATTGTTTGGCCTGGATGGCGGGTTTTACAGGACAAAATAGATCTCGGCGACGCTCAAGGTCTGTGATCACTGCGCTTTTAAAACCATCGTACCCGCTACGAGACAGTATCCTGTTCCGATATTTTTGTATATCAATACACTCCAATCGCATCTTGACCGTTTTGAACAGGCGTGGAATTAATTCCCCGGGTGCCTGGATATGATGAAGTCCCCCGCTATAGGCCATTAAAATTTTACCATTGGGTATCTTTTCAATCAAGTCCGCAATGCCGCCCCGTACCGTCATGGGCTGGCTGTTTTTATCGAGCCCATTCCTGCGCATCATGCGGCCTTCTGGCATGATAATCACCATGGAGTCGGCATGAATCTGGTTGATTACATTCAACCAGGTCTTATCCTTAAGGCGCGAGATGGGAACCACCTTACCAGCCACCAGGTTAAAAAAATTACCCATTAAAGGTCGTTGCAAGGCTTCTGCGGCTACCGGCATCATCCCATTTGTGGCGATGCGATGTAAAAATTCATTCGGAAACCATCCCACAAAAATGGGCTCATAAAAACTGGTATGATTTAGAAAAGCAACCAATTTAATCTTTCGCCAAGGTTGTTGCGGAAATTCACCGATCCAGGATATATCGTATCTGTAGAAACATCGACTCAACGCCTTGACAGATCGGAGTAGTCCATATACCCATGCATCATGAGACATACGTTCTCCTCTTTTCGGGAAACGTGCCATTGCACGATTGTGACAACCATCATTTTAGCGTGTGCAAAGCTATTCCGGTTTGGGTGGCTATGAATGTAAATAAGGGAAAATTTAAAGTACAGCAAGGCTTTGGATTTTACATTTTTTTTACATTCACGTATATCCTTATGGTGCGATAATAATCGAATTGCTTTCACGTATTTGAAACCATAGTTGCTATTTGGCTATCTCCCTATAAGGTGTTTAGACTGTAGCCTGTAGGCGTTGCGCACCAACAGGTGAATAGTCTACGGTCTCTGAAGTAATATACGAGGCCGATAAAAACAAAAGCGGTTATCTATAAAACTCAAGTTGGTTTACAGAGCGGGGCTCGCATATGAACCGACCCAACTGGCTCATCCACCCTGTATTCATTCTGGTATCCTCTATCCTGGCACTGGTGTTGTCCTTGTTTCTCTATATTTACTGGTATATCGAAATCAGTAGCGGTCTCCGATCCATCATCGATCGTTTCAATCTAGATACCGGGCAATTCCTTACCTCGCAAACCTGGGTGGTTATTCTGGTCCTCACGGTGCTGGTGGGTGTCATTATCATGGGGATCTTCATCATTTTTGTTTATAACTTGAAAACCCTGCGCTTATACCGGTTGCAACACAATTTCATCAACAATTTTACCCACGAATTAAAGACACCCGTCACGTCATTAAAATTATACCTGGAAACCTTTTTAAAACATGAACTTTCCCGGGAAGAGCAGCTTAAATATACCCAATACATGCTTGCCGATACCGGACGCCTTTCTAATGACATTAATCGGATTTTGAATCTGGCCCAGATTGAAAGCAAAAACTATGCGGAAGCGTTTACCCTTCAAAATCTGCCTGAAGCAATTGAACAATTTTATTATAACAACGCCCACCTTTTTCGGGACTGTGATATCAGAATTCAGCGACCTGAAAATCGCTCCTATTTTTATCGAATTATTCCATCCATGTTCGAAATGCTCCTGATGAACTTATTTACCAATGCATTGAAATACAACGACGCAGCTGTTCCCGCGATTGAAATCAGTTTTCATGAACGACGCAAAAAAATGATCGTCCGCTTTAAAGACAATGGTATCGGAATCGATAAATCCGAATTAAAGAAAATATTCAAAAAATTCTATCAAGTCGGACACTCGGATGATATGTCGGCCAAAGGTAGTGGTCTGGGGCTGTACCTCGTTGACCACATTGCCAAAATCCATAAGGGGAAAATCGTGGCCCAGAGTGATGGCCTTGGCAAAGGCGCTATTTTTAATTTGATTCTTCCTTGGAGGTATCGATCCTCATGAAATCCAACCTGAAACCACGCATCCTGGTTATTGAAGACGACCTTCATATTGCCGAAGGTCTAAAGTTAAATTTATCTTTACAGGGATATGAAGTTCGCATCGCCCAGAACGGACCTGCTGGTATTCAAATGTGGCGCGAGTGGCGGCCGGACTTGATTGTGCTTGATATCATGCTGCCCGGCATTGATGGTCTCTCCATCCTGCGCAATATCCGCCTTGAGGACGAAAAAATACCCATACTAATATTGTCTGCCAAGGCGACCACCGAATTTAAAGTCAAAGGACTTTCCTACGGTGTCGATGACTATTTAACCAAACCCTTTAGTCTGGAGGAGTTCCTGCTGCGGGTGGATCGTCTGGTCAAAAGAGCATCCTGGAGCAATTCCGATAGCGAATTAGCCAAGGAAATGAGTGATAGCGAGTTGGATCGATTTACATTCGGAAGCAATCAGGTCGATTTCAAAACCATGACAGCTGACTGCAAATCCGGTCAGGTGCGGTTAACTGAGCAGGAGGCCAAACTTCTGAAATTGTTTTTATTAAATCCCGGGCAACCCCTCTCACGGGAAAAACTTCTCCAGATCGGTTGGGGTTATACCAAAGGCACCACCACCCGTACGGTTGATAATTTTATCGTTCGGTTCCGCAAATATTTTGAAGACAATCCCAAAAAACCGTCTTATTTTGTTAGCATACGATCCATCGGGTATGTGTTTTATGCCGATCCGGAAAAGCATACGGAGTGAAAAATGGCAAATTCCTTCTCTTGTAAAGCGACAAGCATCAAAGACGGTATCGTTCAGGATCAAGACCAGCAGTTGATACTGGAAGAACCCCTATCCATGCGCATTGAAGGCAACCCCTATGCCGTGGTCATGCGTACACCAGGAGATGAAATCAATCATGCCGCTGGTTTTTTTCTTTCCGAAGGACTGGTAAGCCATCCCGACGATTTTACCACCATCGGTTACTGCACCGAAGACGGGGTCAATGTGGTAACGGCAACGCTTAAACCCCAACGGCGTAAAAAGGTCGAGAATCTGCTGGACAGACGTGGTTTTGTCAGCCAAACCAGTTGCGGTATCTGCGGCAAGGAACTGATCAAGGATATTCATCAGATTGTACGACCGGTTTCCCATGACTTGCAGATTTCATCTCAAGATGTGGGTGGCTGTGTTGAGAAATTGACGGATCAGCAGTCGCTATACCATAGCACCCACGGCGCGCATGCAGCCTTGATCCTCGATTCCCAATTATCGCCCCTGGCGTTTGCCGAAGACGTAGGACGCCACAACGCGCTTGACAAGGCCATCGGACAGGCCTTCATGCTTCATCAATTGGCACAATCACGTCTGGCTGTATTGTCTTCACGCATTAGCTACGAGTTGGTTCAAAAAGCCGCCCGGGCGGGACTTGAAATGATCGTGGCCCTTTCGCGTCCCACATCATTGGCCGTCGAGCTGGCGTCCCAACTCAAAATGACCCTGGCGATTCACCGGCGAAACGGTATGGTAACAATATTCTGCGGCAAAGATCGGATTTTATAGTAGAAAAAATCGCAAAATTCCGAAATAAAAGCATCGTTTAAAGCGCTAAAGATATTTTGTTCTAGCGACATATTATGCTTGACAGCACCTACCACTCTGTAACATACTACCCCAGATATTAGAAATATTTCCGAGATTGAAATTGCCAATGATGACCAGAATAGTGAATGACTGTATTTCTCTTGGATCTTAAATTCCAAATTCGAATGTCGACATTCGTGCTCGAATTTTAACTATAGATTTTGATCCTATTATGACGGTGATGACTATGGATGCTGTTGAATTCTCCCTGTTTCGGAAAAAATTACAGAAAACCCAGAAAGAAATGGCTCAATTACTGGGAACCTCGCTCAAAGCTATCCACAGCTACGAACAAGCTTGGCGCACAATCCCGCCCCACGTGGAACGCCAGATGTTTTATCTTCTCTTGCGCAAGCGAGATCTGTTACCCAAGGCCAAAAACTGCTGGACCATCAAAAAATGCCCACCCAGCAAACGCAAAACCTGCCCTGCCTGGGAATTCCAATCCGGTGATATGTGCTGGTTTACCTGCGGGACCCATTGCCAAAATGAGGTTCAAGAAAACTGGCGAGACAAGATGATACTGTGCCGGGAGTGTGAAGTCCTTCAACCCATCTTAAAGCTGGTCAATAACTGAAAGGTTAGCGGATATAATCGGATATGTCCATACGCGCGTCATGAAACTTGTCTCGATCGCCATCAGTAGCACGAAAGGGTCGCGAAAAAACCCAACCCCCACTGCCCAGTTAATTGAAAACCATGGCATAGAAGGTGATGCCCATGCCGGTCCCTGGCATCGTCAGGTCAGCCTGCTGGCCATGGAAGACATTCACAGTATGCGGGCCAAAGGTCTGGATGTGGACTTCGGGGATTTTGCCGAAAATATTGCCACTTCCGGGATCGATCTGCCCAGTCAGCCAATCGGAAGTCGTCTTCAATTGGGCGATACCGCCGTTATCGAAATCACTCAAATCGGTAAAGAGTGTCATACCAAATGCGCCATCTACTATCAGGCCGGTGATTGTGTCATGCCCCGACGGGGGGTTTTCGCCCGCGTTATAAGCGCTGGGAAAATATCCTGTGGTGATGCAATAACGGTTTTAAAATAAAATCTTTACATTTTTAACCTGTGTTACATTGGATAGATATTAGCAAATTAAAATCCTGAACTTATGGAGAAGGGCTAAGCTTTGCTATTAGATAACTTCCTAACCAAAGGCCAGGAATTTTTAGGCTGCCGCTATCCCATTATGTGCGGTGCCATGACCTGGATCAGCGATTATAAACTCGTGGGTGATGTGGGTGCCGCCGGTGCTTTTGGATTATTGGCCGGCGGTAACGCCCCCGTAGACATGCTTGAAAACGAAATCAAAGCAGCTCGGGACTACAGCGACAAACCCTTTGGTATCAATCTCATTACGGTTTCTCCCATTTTTAAAGAACAATTGGCCATGGTCTGTGATCAAGGCTGCGACATCATCATGTTCGCCGGTTCAATCCCCCGGAAGCCTGATATCCGTAAAGCCCAGGATGCCGGAGCCAAAATTATTTGTTTTGCCCCTACGGCCCCTTTGGCTCTGCGACTTATCAAGATGGGCACCGACGCATTGATGCTGGAAGGATCTGAAGCCGGCGGCCATATCGGCCCGGTATCTTTATCCGTATTGCTCCAGCAAGTTCTTTTCGAGATTGACTCAGTACCCATTTTCGTAGCCGGGGGCATTGCCACCGGACGTATGATGGCGCACTTGCTGATGATGGGCGCGGCCGGAATCCAGATGGGGACTCGATTTGTGATGTCGGATGAATGCAAAGCCCATCCCGGGTTTAAAGAAACGTTTCGCAAAGCCAAAGCCAGAGACGCCGTGGCAACCCCCCAATTCGACAGTCGCCTGCCGGTTATCCCTGTTCGAGCATTAAAAAATAAAGGCACTCAAAAATTTCGCCAACTTCAACTTGAAATCATGGAAAGGCTCAATGCCGGTGATATCGATCCTGCAAAGGCTCAATTTGAGGTCGAAAAGTTCTGGGCGGGGGCATTGCGTGAAGCCGCCATCGAGGGCGATGTTCAGACTGGCTCCCTCATGGCCGGGCAGTCGGTCGGTCTGGCCGAAAAGATTATGCCCATCAAGGAAATCGTTGGTGAGCTCGTCCAGGATGCCGAAACCGAACTTCAACGTCTCCACGAAGTATTCCATGGCGCAGTTTGTACATAGTTTTATTGAATTTCCAAGCGAAAATCCCGACTGCCAAGAGTCCATATATGATTCCGATGATTTTAGGGATCATCATGTGTTCATCCGATCCTTCAGATATTTTCCGCATCTAAAAAACAAAGCAAAATTCATCATCTGGATTGATAGCAGTTGTCAAAATAGTGAAGATTTTGGGTAGCGGTGCGCACCAAAAAAAAGGCACACCCCGGTCGGTGTACCCCTTTTCTGAAACTTTCGGTTACTAGATCACAGTAACATTGGCGGCAGCAGGGCCTTTGTTGCCCTCCTCAACATCGAACGAAACCCGGTCGCCCTCATTGAGACTCCTGAAACCGGTCGCATTAATCGCGCTGTGATGCACGAATACATCCGGTCCGTCTTCCTGCTCAATAAAGCCATACCCTTTTTGGTCGTTAAACCATTTAACGATTCCGGTAGCCATAGTGATGCCCTCCGTTTGCTTATGAATTAATACGATTTTTTACTGGAGGACATACCATTATACAATGAGCAGTTCCTTCAGAAAAAACAACCCCGCAAACCAAATGCGGAGCTTTGATACCTTTAAAACCATAGCAACTCGGTCATTAAAAATCAAGCCAATTATGCCTCAGGTTTCCTTAACGTCTCTTTAACTGCCACACCTATTTTTTCAAGCGTCAATGGCTTCTTAATGTACGTGCCCGCACCTAGTTGCTGCGCCTTGGTCACTTCTTCCGTTTCTGCGAAACCGCTGACGATGATGGCTTTTTGATGGGGATGTGTTTTAGTAACGCGTTCGTATGTTTCACGACCATTGATACCCGGATCCATGATCATATCGAGTACTATCAAATCAGCTTCATGTGCTTGCAGATATTCCACAGCTTCCTCTCCGCTGGAACAAGTCTCACAACGATAACCCAGAGTATTTAGCATTTTGCTGGTTATATCTCGCTGACTCTCAATATCGTCCACAACCAAGACTTTCTCACCCCGGCCCTGCAAATCTTCAATTGGCCTAGTCATATCCATGGGATGAATTGAATCCCTTGTGATGGGAAAATACAATTCAAATGCCGTTCCACGGACACCGCTTTTCACATCAATGTACCCATTATGATCCTGAACCGTGTTCCACACAACCGCCAGGCCTAAACCCGTCCCGCTTCTACCCAAAAATTTCTTTGAATAAAATGGCTCAAAGATTCTCTCGAGATCTTGGGCAGATATTCCAGAACCGGTATCCGATACGGACAAAACCACATACTCGCCGATGGTGACCTCATCATAGCCCTTGAGGGGCCTGTCCAAATACCGATTGCGCGTTCGGATGATAACGTCACCATCTCCTTCAATGGCTTCGATTGCATTGGATACCAAATTCATCATGACTTTGCGGACATGAACCGGGGAGCCGCCGATGTTCAACAGATCCGTATCCAGGTCCGTCCGCACAATAACATCAGGGTAAAATTGTCTGAGCTTTTTATATTCAGGAGAGCTCAAATAATCCATGACCTGTTCGTTGATATTCAGCGGTTCTTTGGGCGTGGCCACGCCTCTGGCCACAGTCAGAAGATCCTGGACGATGGCGGTGGCCCGATGACCCGATTCCTGTATGGCTTCGATGGGAGTACGCAGCTTGCTGTCTTTCGGCAAATCCATCAGCATCAATTCCGGATAGCTGACAATTCCGGAAAGAACATTGTTTAAATCGTGGGCAATACCGCCGGCCAAAAGTCCCAAGGATTCCATTTTTTTCGACCTGGCCGCCTTCTCTTCGCTTTCGCGTATGGCTCTTTCTGCTCGCCTGCGCTCGCTGATATCATTACCAATACACAGGATCTCGGTGACCTGTCCTTGATCGTTTTTTATGGCCTTGTTTGTCCAGGCGATCCAAACCCGCTCACCACTGCGAAGCATGTTTTCATTCTCATAGGCGGCATACTTCTCAGGATGGCTGGTTATATCGTCCACGAGGCGGGATAGCTTTTTCCCGGATGAATCAATCTCAGGAACAATCGTTCCAATAATGGATCTACCCAGGATTTCAGCTTCTGAGTAACCATAAAAATTTTCGGCATACTCATTAAAAAATGTTAATCTTCCCTCGGTATTGATACGGATAATGATACTGTTGGCATTCTGAACAAGCTCTCGATATTTTAATTCACTTTCCCTTAAGGCCTGTTCTATTTCATAGGCGTCCGTGATATCAAGACCGGTGCACAGAAGATACTCAACGCTACCATCTGGTTGGGTTAGCACGGAGTTTTTCCAGCTGATCATGCGTTTTTGGCCGGATTTTGTCACCCAGCAATTCTGAAAGTTTTTGGCAATCCCTTTGTGGATAACGTCCGTGATGGTTTGCTTTACGGCCTCGCGTTCCTGGGGCAGTAGCAAAATATCCCAGAACGGTTTGTCTTGCACTTCGCTGAATTGATAACCAGACAGCTTTTCACTGGCGCGGTTGAATATGATAATATAGCCGTGTAAATCGATCACCACCACTAAGGAATCAATCCAGGCCAACACCTTTGAAATAAAATCCCGTTCCTGAACAATTAAGGCTTCTGAATGTTTCCGGTCGGTAATATCCTCAAAGATGGCATAAACTTGGAAGGGTTGCCCTGCTCCTGGTTTAAATTCCGGAACCGCATTGACCTGGATCCAACGATAAGCGTCAATTTCCGGATTATAAACCCCCATAATCACGTCTTTAACAGGTTTGCCTGTTTTTAAGGCAACCATCGCAGGGTGGTTCTCTCCTGAATAATCGGAACCATCCTCATGGATAACCTTCCAGCGCGGGTCCATTGACGTTCTACCGGTCATCTGGTCTAACGTTAATCCCAAGACCTTTTCAGCGGCCGGATTGGCGAAAATAATTTTGCCGTTGGCATCATGGTAGACAACCCCCGATGCCATGGTATCCATCAAATTTTGATATGAAATTTTTGGGTTTTGCGTATCTTTAGACACGAACAGATTCCCTTTTTTTGATAAGGACAGTATTACAGGACTATACTTACAGATTGTTTATGATATCGTCAAGCATTCCAGAATATTCAATTTTGCCGTGCCTTGACCGTGGTCTCGTCCGATTGTATAAAATTATGCAACACAATTTGATTTAAAAACTATGTGCTTTTCTATGAAGTTCACCTTGTCGCTCAATGAACATAAGCTTTATAGAGAACCACGTAAAACTATTTGACAGGTATGGGGATTCCTGCCTAAGGAACAGCATGTTTAACGCCAGAGAAATACTTGATATCGCCCTTAAAATTGAACAAAACGGGGAAGCTGTTTATCGCAACGCCGTGAAAGATTTGGACAACTCCGAACTTTCTGAACGGTTGCTGTGGATGGCGGACGAAGAAGCCCGTCATAAGGTCTGGTTTCAAGAATTCCAGGCCGAACTCAGGCAAGACGGCAATCAAATCGTTGTCAACGAAATGAGCAGCAGCGCGCTGAGCGGTATCTTGGGGGACCAAAGTTTTACACTTCAGGACATCGATTTTTCTCAAATAACCGGAATCCCAAAACTCATCGACATTTTCATCGAATTTGAACGTGATGGCATCCTGTTTTATGAAATGCTGCGAACCTTCATTAAAGACCCCAATGCCCTCGATCCTCTGGACCAGATTATCCAGGAAGAATATCAGCATATTGAAATCTTGCGTCAGCTAAAAACTGATCTTTCCGAAGCCTGAACCAAGCTCATATCTCACAGTTGCATTACGCCCGCCAATGTATATTTTAAAGCCTTAAGTTATCATGTATAAGCAATCAGCTGCTATAGCTATTGTCAAAATAATGTTCCGCTTCATGCGAAAGCGGTACAGGTATTTTTTCGTTACGACATATCAATCCGAGTTATCACTTGTGCCCCACGGATTGGTGATGAAATTCTGCCGATT
>Ga0180435_10000253_pt1 | contig 55213 bp, 55 predicted proteins | sample SS_ome_3_FD_132467 | JGI IMG/M metagenome (GOLD analysis project Ga0180435, IMG submission 132467) | Hypersaline lake sediment archaeal communities from the Salton Sea, California, USA - SS_3_S_1 metaG | ecosystem: Environmental > Aquatic > Non-marine Saline and Alkaline > Hypersaline >... | reverse complement strand
ATGCGCGCAGCCTCATTTTTTGGCATTGCAGCTTTCATCAATCAATACGATCCTATTGCTAGTTTAGAAAGAATGGCGAAGACAATTAAGGTGTCGTTTGCTTAAGAAAAAATATCTTTGCATGCGTTTGTTAGTTCACTTATTTTGGTTTTGAGAACTGATACTTCAGCGTCAGCAACTCTTCGCTTATTTATATTGTACTGTGCATGGGCTCCAAAGATGATAAACAAGCAGATTGCAATTATCCGTGTTCCTATCCCGACCAATCCACCCCCAAACAATCCGCCTAAAAACCCAACACCGTCAAGTGCAATTGCATCGTAAAATGTCTCGATTATCCAAAAAACAATTCCAAGACCAACACCCGTGAGTACCATTGTGTCAAATATCGAAACTCGGTTCTTTTTGTTTGCGGCCATGATGTCTCCTGAAATAAGTGGAGTCGGAATAGATATATTTTTTGTGCGTCTGGAACGTGCCTTTTCTTGTGATCCTAAGATGGAATTTGAAAAATAGTTATACGAAGGGCAGAGCCCTGCATTGACTCTGCCCTTTATCCCATACTCAAGAAATTTAGCTCTGGTCGTCTAACTCAGCTTCTTTTGCATTTTTTCTAATAGATTCTACAGCATTTGTTGCCGAGGTTTTCTGTTTATAACCCTGACCGGAAAACATGAGTTGGCCATTGGGCGCTCTGAAACGAAATCGATATTCACCTTTTTTGTCATTATAAATTTCAAATTTGTAAGCCATTTTTTCCTCCTTTAATTAATGATTTTAGATATTCCGTTCTTAGGTTGTTTGCAGATCTGATGTACAAAACCCGCATCGCGTGGCCTTAATTGGAATTACTGAAAAACAGTGTGGACAATCCTTGCTAGTTGGCTCTTCTGGTGGCTTCTCTTCTTCTCGTTTGAGCGCATTTAAATTCCTGATTACAATGAAAATAGCAAAAGCGACAATTAAAAAGCTAATTATGGTGTTAATGAACATGCCATAATTAATGGTAACCGCACCTGCCTTCTGAGCTTCCGCTACTGTGGCAAATGTTCCGGCTACCGAGGCTTGTTTGATGACCAGAAACAGATTTGAAAAATCAACATTGCCAAGTAGCAAGCCAATTGGAGGCATGATTACATCCGCCACCAATGATTTGATAATGGCACCGAAAGCCGCCCCGATAATAATTCCAACGGCCATATCGACAACATTGCCTTTCATGGCAAATTCTTTAAATTCTTTAAACATACATTCCCGCCTTTCGTTAATAGTCAGAGTTCAACCTGCTTAATTATGTTCTTCTAACTCGCCAGTTCACATCATTATTTGAGTACACCGCTTAATAGGTCCTTGACACCAGGCCCCCCTTTTTCTCCGACAAATGAAAGGATCACAGGAATGAATTTTCCCAGCATGCTGCTATCTAATCCAAGATCGGAAAAACCACCTGCCAGGCTAGCGATATTACCTAATTTGGAGGCGCCGCCTCCCAAATTTGAAGCTAACCCTCCAAGAGCTGCACCAAGTCCACTGCTTTTTGGTGCCGATTCAATCAATTTATTCATGTCAGGGACATGCTGGGCCACTTGGGAAAAATCAGCTTCGCCAAGCTTTTCTTTTGCAAGATTAAAAAGTATACCGGCGCCGCCTTTGGCCTGATCTTCTTCGACCCCAAGATTCATTGTTAACATGTCAATAAGTTCCATAAAACACCTCCATTTTTTATCTCAAGATATTGTAATTATTAGATTTATCAATCAAATGAAATAACACCCATTTATATTACAAAGTGAACACTTTAACCCGTACTGGCTTAGAATCCGATCGTGTGTTTCGGGGAAGTATCTTTTTTCAAAAGTTAACGATGATCGTTACTGCCAGGACCGTATCGGTTTCATCCAACGCTTCGGGAACCGGCTGATTGTCATAGTTGACTATATAGCTGGTCTTTAATGACAGTTTATCACTCAACGCGGTCGTCAATGCTGTCTCTGAGTTCATATTATAATTGTCGCTGTCGTCAAAAGAGTGCAGATATTCTACCGATTGGGAAAACCGTGTCTTTTCGGTAAGCGCAAAGGCGTATTCACCGAATGCCCGACCACGCATATAACCGTCGTCAGTATCGTCAACATAGTATTCCTTAACGTAGTCAACACCGGCTTCAGTCCTTAAAAAGTGCTTAGGTCCGATTAGTACTTTATAACCTAGTGCAGGACCGACATAATAGCGGTCATCGATACCGGCAAATTCGTCTTGGAGCCACCCACCGTAGGCAGCTGTATAAAAACGTTCTGTCAGCGCATATTCCAGTCGTAATTCGGTAGCATACCTTTCGGCCGTTTTTTCGGTATCTCCATCTATTTCGGCTTCGGCAAAGAGCGCCTGCACTGTCCAATCCAGCTTGAAGTTTTCGGTCGCTTGATAGGTCAATAGATTTTTTGCTGAGAAGCTGACAACTTTTGTATTTCCGCCTGTTTGAACGTAAGACAACTCAGCCTCGTCCTTAAATTTATTTGCAGGTGACTCCTCAGCATGAGCCAGCATCGCAAATGTCAATGCCATGATCGTAAGAAAACCAATTAGATTCATCTGTTTCATAATATGCATCCTTTTCCTGTGCGCAAAGTCCCATAGACACAGGCGTTGTCTAAATTAATGTTTGAGAACATATCTGCTTTTATCAAATACTATTTTTCGTGATTATATAGGTGATTATCACGCCATGTATCTAGTATTCAGATTCCGTTTTCGTCGAAAGCTATCTTGATATTTTCCATTGTATCCACTTTCGAATCACCGGCATCCCGGAACTGCGATCGATGGCATAAATCCATCAACGACAACCCTGGGGGGCATTGTTAGCAAGATCAATGCCAAGGGGCCTAAGACGAATCATCGGCCACATAACCACTAGTAATAGTTAGTTTTATCCGATTTGACCTAAACACGCGGCTTAACGCAAAAGCAGGGAATGCGTGATATACCCAAAAAGATGCGTGATATCACGCATACACCGTGCCGATAAGCCCCATCACAAAAATTTTATGGATTATCCGATTGAAAGCAGTCTAATTGACGAACAGGGTTTTTAGGGATGGGTTGGCTTAGGAGGAGAAAACTTGCTCACCTTGAATATGACCCTTCGGTTTTGGTCACGGCGGGTCCCATCTTGGGGCGGGCTGACGGGGACACTTGAACCCAAGGCATGAACGCTGACAAATGATGGCGCCATTCCCAACCCGATTAACAAATCAGCGAATATCTGAGCCCGCTGTCGGCTGACGGCAAGGTTTACGGTTTCACCGTTGGTGTCATCGCTGTGACCAAAAATATCGATATGAATTGGATGGTTTAATAAACGAGATAAAGCGATTATTTGCTCGACGGCTTTTACAAATGTTTGCAGATCCCTTTCCTGGCCTTTCACCAGGGTGCTTCCCTCCGCCTCGAAATAAAAGATGGATTGATTAATGGTTTGGATAAAAGTCTTCCAAGCCTGATCTTCTGTTTCAATCAACTGCGTGTCGTCGTAGGAATCAAGCACCGATAAATCTTTAGCTGCAGCGCGCGCGCTTTCTATCCAAATCCGGGGAGCGCTGCCGAAAGCACGTAGGTTTTTCCCTTGCAATATGAAGGATACCGAAGGTGGGGCGTTCAAACGCGTGTTGATGTCCACAAGCTGCCGGTCATCATAGTGTTCAATCCAGGGAACAACGTGGACCAAGCGCCGAGCATCCGCAATCCACTGCCGAAGTGCGGCTCCAGAAAACTGCAGTGCCCCCTGATCAAAGGTCATGGTTACGGTCGCTGGCGGCTCAAAAAGAGATACGATCCGCCGTAAGGCAAACTCCGGGTGCGCAGACTGGTATGTCTCCCAATTAAATTCGACCTCATTTTCAGAAATGCCAGATGCTTCCATGGCTGTTGATGTCCCGGGTGCATAGGGGTCTTTCATCCCCCATATATGGAGTTGTCCGTCCTGTTTCTTAACTTGAGTCACGACGATACCGGGCTGATTGCGCAATCGGTCGACAAATCCCGCCAAGCGCCTCGAATCAACAATTTGCATGAAGCCCCACCAACCTATCAGCCCCAAAACCACAGTGAGGATAAGCCATGGAAGAAGTGAGGACCGGCTCCGCCCTTTCTTGAACTGGGCTTGCAGCAGCCCATTGAGAATCGGTCGACATTTTTTCAATGCTTCAAAATCACCGTCCAAAATCGATAATTCGTCAGTATAGGTTAGATGGATTTCATCGAGTGCATCGCGCATCATATTCTTGAGGCTGGTCGGCGGATTACCGCGAATGGCAAGGGCAAGTATGGCCAATTTTCCATGCTCAATCCATATTTTCCGTTCACCGACCTGAAAATTTTCTACCGTATCTTCCTGATCTGAGCCAAATGAATCCTGAACAAAGTCCTTGATGGCTGTCAGCATTCCCGAAACCAAATCCGGTTCCCGGGGCACTGCCGTTTTGGCAAAGACATGCTCTATCAGAAGACCGGTGTCGGGCTGAATCAGAAATACTTGCTCCACTTGGTATATCAGGGTATTGAGCAGTACAATTTCGGCAAAGGGACGACGGGTTCTAATCGCTTCCAGCCGCCAGCGCAGTGACTTGAATGAAAAACTCTGATTTAAGACGTGATTGAAATTATCAACCATCCCCTGGATGGCACTGGTAATCGCTTTTCGGATGGCGGGGCCAATAACGGGGAAAAGAGCGTCAGCCAGAATTCTCCGATCCTTTATGATCGATCTTTGAATCGTCTTTTCCAATATCGGGCCAAGCGCTGCGGCCAACCGATTGTTCTTTGCGGCGGCCATGGTAATCGATTTGGGCAGCACCTGACTCACAACCCGTGCCTGGTGATCCAGACTTCCGATTTGCTGCTCCACCCCTTCAAGCCGTTCAGTTGTCGGTCCGACAATCAGGTTTTGCAGTTTTGTCAGTTGGGCATTCGGGTCTTTACGATCCTTGTCGCTGGTGTGTGATTCAGCCATGAATTTTTTTCAGATTATACCTTGCTTATTTTTTTCTGTTGCTTATTCTGTCGGCCATCTCTTTCAGCAATTCGGACAGGGTTCCACGGGCGAGCTTGGCCTTGTCCAGCTTCTGAAATGCATCCTCAAGATTTTTAGCGGCTTCCATCTGTTGATTTTGCATTTCATCTGAAAGTTGGCCCGACATTTCCATTAATTGACCGCCCAATTGTTTGATCTCTTCTTTCAGTCGATCAGACAGTACATCAAGCGCCGTGGAAAACGCGTTGCTGTCCTGATCCCTTTCCGCTTTCTCACTTTGCAGAAGCTTGCTGAGTGTCTCATACTGATCATGAATATCGTTTCTTATGGCCTTGAGCTTTTCATCCGCATCCGTACTCAACCTGTCTATTTGATTGTTTACCCGATCTTCTAATTCTTTGAACCGCTTGTCGTAGTCTGACATTTGGCGGCCAAAGATGATGTCCCGGATTTGATCGATGTGGCCTGCATCCGTTTCTATGGTTTTGTCTGCCGCAGATATTTCTGAATTAACGATCGCATCTTTGGCCTTACCCCTATTGCCCTTTCTTGTCGTTTTGTTCATTTCCGCCCCCGTATACGCCTATCTTAATCTTTCTATTCAATGGTTTGCCGGTATGCGCTGTACACACCCTTCGGAGAGATAATGCTATTAAATTTAGATAGTTTGGCCAGGAATAACAATCATGTCAAGAAAAAAGGCTCAATATGGTTTTGAATCCGTAGAAAGTTTAGCGGTTGTCAGCTTTCGCGATGTTTGCTACGGTCAAAAATCGATGGCGTTGATAATAGCGCACTTTCATTAATGATTTGAAAATTTCATCCAGGGCCTGTTTCCTGAAACCTGATTCTCTCTTTGAATTCATAAAATTGAATGAAACCGCATATGGGCATTCAAAAACGAAAAATTTGTATGTTAGGCACTTTCGGTGTGGGCAAAACCAGCTTAGTGGAGCGCTTTGTTAATAATCGTTTCAGTGAAAAGTATTTGACAACGGTTGGCCTTACCGTTAGCCAGAAAATGATGCCGCCGGTGCAACAGGAACCAAACGGTATACCTATTCAGCACATGTTTTTGATTTGGGATATTGCCGCGATAGAAAAGTTTGATTCAATGGTATCGAATTATTTTCGCGGCGCTTCGGGTGCATTGGCCGTAGTGGATCTAACCCGACCGGAAACCGCTGATGAATTGGCTACGATTCTCGATCGTTTTTTTGCCGTGTGTCCAGAGGCTGTTGTTGTATACATCGCCAACAAGGTTGACCTTATATCGGATCCTTCCAAAATTAATTCCCGCTTTGACCAATTGTCCGTCAATGCAGCGTCTGAATTGATTGTGACCAGCGCCAAAACCGGAGCGCAGGTGGAGGATGCTTTTTATCTGCTTTCCCAACAGATTGAAACACCCTAATATCAAACGTGGTTTGCGAGATCATTGATGGTAGATACACTGAAAATTTTGCTGGATGTTAACGGATTTGGTCGTATAACCTTCGATCAGCAGTTGCAAGTGATAGAAGCCAGTTTGGCAGTACAGAAACTCCTTTCTCAAACAATAGAAAATACGCCAACGGTAGCTGTAACAGATATTTTCCCCGAGTTGATCGGTGTCGAGAACCAGCTATTACAGATTGTCGCCAAGCAGATACCCTATTATCGCCTCAATTTATTGAACAGAACCGATGAAAATGGGCAAACTCGTTATCTCAATCTTACCATTTTAGCATGCAGCGAGGAGGAACGTGCGATCATTGTCATAGAGGATGCGACCGCAAAAGCCATGGACCTGCAAAGAACCAATCAGCAACGATACGATACCTTTCTCTACCGATCTAGCCTTGAACATCGCCGAAACCAGGTGGGACGCGCAATTCTTGGGAAGTCCAAAGCTATCCAACACATTGTCGACACCATTCAGCAGTTGGGCCATGTCCCCACAGCGAAAGTACTCCTCACCGGCGAAACGGGAACCGGTAAAAATCTCACCGCCCGAATGATCCATGAAAGCGCCATGACCTATGACGCACCTTTTATAGAAATCAACTGCGCCGCTTTTCCGGAACAATTGTTGGAAGCTGAGTTATTTGGCCATGAGAAAGGGGCGTTTACAGGCGCCATTTCCACTAAACCCGGGCTTCTGGAAAAGGCCGACGGCGGGACGCTTTTTCTCGATGAGATCGGGGAATTACCACCATCGACTCAGGCCAAACTGCTTTCCACCATCGAATCAAAGACCTTTCGACGCCTGGGGAGCACGACTTCGTACAAGGTTAATGTGCGAATCATCGCCGCGACCAATCGTGATCTGACGGTTGAAATCTCAAAAAATCGGTTTCGTGAAGATCTGTACTACCGTCTTAACGTTGTGTCGCTCCATCTGCCGCCGCTTCGGGAGCTGGGGGAAGATATCATCATGATCGCCCAGCAGTTGGTGAAGACACTGAACCTACAGTTCAAGAAATCGGTCAAAGGGTTTTCATCCGCCGCACGCCAGGCCCTTCTATCTCACCATTGGCCGGGAAACGCGCGGGAACTTGGAAATTGCATCGAACGAGCGATGATCTTCATCAAAAACGATGTAATCGATTTACCTGATCTGGTGATCATGTCCCCCGTCGAACCTGCTACCAGCACAGACCCCCGGCACTGGGCGGTTCCAGATACAGGGCTTGACCTGGACCAGGTAGCGCGAAGTCTGATTCTCTCAGCGCTTCAGCAAGCAAATAACAACAAGAGCAAAGCCGCACAATTGCTTGGATTGACGCGTCACACCTTGCGGTACCGAATGGAGAAATACGATCTCAACTGAAACGATTGGCATTCTCAAGTCGAGAACCAAACAATTTACCAAGACAACAACGCTGGTCATTGCAACATGATTATGCAGCCAGTCTATTTCTCATCATCATCCATTTTTATAAGCGACTTAAGAATGCCCATAGGGCTTGTACCCATGCTCAACATCTGAAGTTCTTCCATACGCTTTTTATCGTGCTCGAATTTTTTTCTCAACCGAGTCTGGTAGGCTTCCTTCAGAACTTCCAGCAATTTTTCAAGATCAAAGGGTTTCTCCAGAAATGAATATGCGCCCAGTTTGGTGGCCTCTACCGCTGATTCAATTTTACCATACCCGGTCAGAATGATCACTTCCAGATACGTATGCTTTTTTTTCAGGATTTGAAGCACCGCCATTCCGTCCATGCCTGGTAAATTCAAATCCAAAATGGCCAGGTCAAAGTTGCCTTTCTTGGCAGCCTTGACAGCCTCCGTCCCCTCAGTAGCCGTGGTAACATCAAATTCTCTATTGCCAAGTCTTTCTGCCAGCGAGTCTAAGAAATCTTTTTCATCATCAACCATCAATAGATTTATTTTTTTGTTTTCATCCGACATAGCATGTCCTCCTTCGATTGGTTTGGTTTTTATTTGCTGTTGGTTCACATAATTTTTTGTAGCAACATATTGAGATCCGGCGGCTTTTCCAGCAAGTCGGAAGCTCCAGCCTGTATGGCCTCACGTTCTTTTTCTACAGTAGCGTAACCGCTTAATAAAATGATATGCGCATCCGGTTGTTTCGCTTTGATAATTTTTACGGCCTCCAGGCCGTCCATACCCGGCATCTGAAAATCGAGTATGATCGCATCGTAGCGGTTATGCTCAACGAGTGCGATGGCTTCCTCGGCTGTGGATGCGGTACTTACTTTAATCTCACGGACTTCCATTCGATCAGCCATGGCGTCCAGAAATTCCTTTTCATCGTCCACCAGTAATACTTGTTGTGCCATTTATTGTTCCTTTAATAATTCGCCGATACCTTCGGGTAATTGAATCCCAAGGCAATTCGCGTCAACATCGACAACTGATTCGGCCTTTAGATAACTCAGCAGAAAACCTGTTCCGCTTGTAAAAGAATTCACAAACGAATAACTCTGCGGAGAACGCTCGCAGGTGAATCTGATTTCCGCACCCGGATTCATCTTCCGAAATCCAATCCGAATCGCACCAACGTGGCTTGTGTCGCTTACCATAGATTCAATACAGACAAAAATTAACGCCTGTAGATAGAAAAGGCTGGTTTGAATTCTCACCGGACTTTCCGGGGATACGACATGTACATCTAATTCTTTGGATCGAAGCATCCACTTACACAGACCTGTTATAAAAACTGCGGCATCATACAGATCGACCACATCTACGGGATGATCGCTGCTATGCGCAAATCGGTTCATGGCTTTAACAATATCGTCCGCCCGCTTGATTTGGTTTTGTATCGTACCGGCCAGACAACTTAGCCGCTCAGGCGACAGCAGAGATCCTTTTTGGGACATCAACACCAAATCTTCCAGCAATCCGGCATTTTCATTGATAATGGCTAAGACATTTTTAATCTCATGCGATACAGCGGCCGACACCCTACTGAAAAATGTCAGTTCTGGAATATCCGTCTTGTTGTTCTCGCTGGGCATTGATTTCCCCTTGAATGATGTGTCACCAGGTGACGTTTTTGGTCTAAAGACGTGTGTTCTGTTTTTTAAGCGGCAATAATTTTAACGGCAAGGTAATGATGAAGCGCGTTCCCTGCCCCACCTTGCTTTCAACGGCAATATCGCCCCCAATTTCCTGCAACAACCCATAGGTAATGGACAAACCCAAGCCTGTACTGTGCTGGCCAGCGTGGGTCGTAAAAAATGGCTCAAATATATGCTTTAACTCATCCGGTGGAATACCCTCTCCACTGTCTGTAACACCGATCGAAACCATGCCTTTCGGCAACGCTTCGATAATAATATCCAAGGTTCCACCGTCCGGCATGGCTGCAAACGCGTTATTTGCAATGTTCAGAAATATCTGCTGCAGGTTTCCCTGGTCACTCTCAATCTCAATTCCGCCATCTGGTGCTTCCAGTGAAATTTGGATATGCTTGAAGGCGGCCTCCTGTTCCAACATGGCGATCAAATCTTGTACAATCTGAACCAGATCGAACTTTTCGATTTTGGCTTCCAGGTGACGTGCGAAGTTTAACAGTCTTTTGGTAACCGATCCGGCACGGCGGACCGAAGACTGCACGCCTTCGATGAGATCCAGCATTTTCTCATCCGGCGAATCGGTTTCTTGCATCGTAAGAATATCCTTTATGAGGCCTGCTTTCTGGTCGATGATCGCCAAGGGATTGTTTATTTCGTGGGCGACGCCCGCCGCCAGCCTTCCCAGCGAAGCCAGTTTGTTGGACAGCTCCACCTGATGGACTGCTTTCATTCGTTCCCGGTGGGCCTTGTGAATACGATTGACGAGATAGGTTGCCGTTCCCAGAATGGCCACCAGGATAAGACCGATATTCAACACCAGAAACCCGATGAGTTTCATCCTCGGCTTGTACCATAAGCTCCTCATTTCAGATTTTGGTTTGATAATCATCAATATTAAGGAGGTGTCAGGAATGTGGGCATACCCGATAAAGGCGGCCTTACCCGCCTGATCCGTGCCAAGTATGGTTTTTGTCCCGACATCCCTTGCAGGTATCGGCAGAGAAACTTTTGCTGCGATGTCGCCGTGAAAGCGGGAGGGTGTTTGTAACACACCTTTATCATTCATGATAAAGGCATCGTCGAATTCTCCGATTTCCAACTGGGAGAGCATCTTGTGCAACGGGGCAATGTCCAGGCTGGACCGCAGAATAAAAAACGACCCATCTGGAAGCGCGTGTTTGATTGCAATCACGAGGCGTGACGTTTTTTCGGTGCGATTATGGACATCCGCGACATAGTAACCTTTTCGGGCAACCGTTTGGAAGCAAGAATCGTCGGACATATTGACGCCCAGGAGACTGTAAGGCCCCACGTAGGTCTGAACGATACCGATATGGTCCAGGATGCCGATATCCTCAAAGCCTCCGATACCCGCTTTCAGGTGGGCTAAAATGGTTTCAAGTCGCTCTTCTTGATTCAAATTGATATAGCTGTTGTCCCGGGCAACAAATTCTAGTGATTCTCTTCTCATGGTTAGAAAAAAAGAAATCGTTCGCCAGGTATTGGATACCGTTTTCTCGGTATGCGTCGTGACCTCGGACTCTAGCATACTCATGTTCAACCTAAAATCGATATAGGTCATGATGAGCAGCGGTGTCAGCGCAACAACGGTCGTCACGCTGACCAGCAATATCCATTTGCGCCGAAAGCTGAAAGCGCGTCGGGGTCCGTCGGCAGGTTCGTAGTGATCCCAAAATTGGGGTTTTATTTTTTTTATGATCGACATGTCATTCGGGGCTGCATTTAGCCCTGCTCTGATTTTTTACGGATATTCTCATGGGCCTTTTTGAGCACATCACTGAGATGGTCGATATCCACCGGTTTTTGCAGATAGTCAAAAGCACCCAAATTCAGGCACTCCTGTTTGTCAGACTCTGAACCGTGACCGGTGAGTACAATTACCTCTATTTCTGGCCGTTGCCGCTTGACTTGCTTCAACACATCTATTCCATTTACACCTGGCATTTTCAGATCGATAATGATGACTTCCGGATCATCTTCCTTGATAATCTCCAGTGCCGAGTTGCCATCATATACAATCGCAGAGCCCACATCCCGAAGCTGAAGACGTTCGGAAAGTGTTTGGACGAACTCGCGCTCATCATCGACCAGCAGAACCCGGGAGGGCGCTTCGAAATTGTGCTTTCGGTATATGTTTGCTTTGTGAAAATCTTTACCTACTTGGGTTTCCACCGATTTTACACCCGGTATTTCTTCGGCAATCCGTTTGAGTTCCTCTTCAAGTCGCCCAAGCATTAAAACATGCTTGTTGATGTGAATCCGTATAGCGCCGTTGTCAGCCTCCACGCTAACGTCGTGACCGGCTTTACACAGGATGGCTTCGGTATGGCTGGCGAGTAAAAAATTTCGCTGGGCTGTGTTTGATATATTGCTTTTACGCAAAACCTCCTTGGACAGATTCTGCGATATGATGTCCTGAGCCTGATCGGCATTCATGCTGCTCATGGGGATAACGATGTCGTACAGTTCTTCATCCCAAGGATCCTGTTTGGAAAAAAGCGTGTTAACCCATCCAGCCAAATCACCATCTGCCTCACCGATTCTCCGGCGCGCCTCCCTTTCGCTGGCAACACCGGATTCGATTGCATTCGCAACACGAAATTGCATATCGGCCACCAAGCAAACCCGCAGAACATGATCAATCGTTTGGGGTATTAAATGTCCAGAAAGACCGTCTATAATCAAGTCGTCTTCAGCCATGATATCGGCTACGGCCAGGCGCATATGGGCAATCGAACATTCCTTTTCGTGCGTGAACTTATTGAAGACCGACGTTTTCACGGAATAAGCCCGACGAATTTTGCGGGCCTCCATCCCGCTAATTGTCGCGACCTGTTCGACGACTGCATCATCATTGATGACCGTATAGTTGGATTCGGCTACCAGCTTATCTAAAACAGACTGCTTATCGCAGAAAATGCCACTAACAAGGGTAATGATCGGCATGGGATTTCTCCTGGTTATAGGCCTTTAGATGCACAAAGTTAGTGATCCTGCACGGCTCGAACAGACATGAGTGGACATTGTTTTTCATTTTCGCCACGATGGGTCTGTTTATGAATGACATTAATGGCCTTATTGATGGAAGTATACATGTGATCCGCTCCGATTTTTTCCAAAAGATGGGTTCGCTCAAGTACCTTGCGGACGTTATCATGAACGCCACTCATAGAAATGTCGATATTGGCACTCCGAACCCGATCAACGATGAGCGACAGCGCCTCTTGCCCGGATGCATCAACGTCATTGATCCCCTCTGCAGCCACAATGATGTGTTTGAGTTGCTTTTTGTTCCGCCGACGCAATCGAATCTGATCCTCTAAATAACTGGCATTGGCAAAAAAAAGAGGACCGTCGAATCGAACCACATCGATGAATAGGCATTCCTGCAAGCCATAAGACATGGCATCATGAAGTGCAAAATCTTTTCCCAATGACAGATCAACAACGTTGGGACGCATGTTTTTATAAATGAACACACTCAAAGATAGCACAACCCCTAAGAAAATCCCTCGCTCCAGGTGGGGTGCGAAAACGAGTGTGGCAATGAATACGACAATCGAAATGGTGCCGTCATACCATTGGGCTTTCCAAGCATGGATAAAGCCCCTGATGTTAATCAGACCGATAACGGCCATCATGATGATGGCAGCCAGTACCGATTGCGGCAGGTGATAAAGCAGTGGAGTAAACAGGAACAACGTTACCAGGACGGCCAAACTGGCAAACACACTCGATAGGCCTGAAAAGGCCCCGACCTGCAAATTAACCGCCGACCTGGAAAAGGAACCGGCACTCGGAAAGCTTTGTGTCAATGAACCGGTGATGTTGGCCAAGCCCTGACCGATGAGTTCCTGGTCCGGATCAATTCTTTGACCGGTCCGGGCAGCCATCGCCTTTGCGACCGAAATAGCCTCCATAAAACCCAATAACGCAATGGTGATGCAATACGGTATGAGTTCCTTGACGATATCGAGTTTTATGTCTGAAATACCGAAGGCCGGCAGCCCGCGCGGGATGGTGCCAACCACTTGCCCCCCACCCACCAGGTGTAATGCCGTCATGTCCAGGGTACGCGTATCGACGGCGATGCGCCAGACAGCCCCATCGCTTTGCGAATCCATTGGATTTTGTTTTTCCAGATGATAGCGGCTTGGCTGTCCGCGGAGATTATTTTCCTGCAATTTGAAATTTCTAATTGCGTTTCGAAAATTGATAGTCCTGGATTGATTTTGTGAAATTTCGTATGCATTCAGTTCGATATCCCGGCGGATGTTAATTGCAGCGACCTCATCGGCAACCGCCACAGCGACGCTTAGGTCTCGATTCAATTGACTGCGTTTGGCCAACAATGCCGATGTCTGCATATGTGTCCGGTTGAAAGATTCTAAGGTCTCGTTGACCTCGGCAGAAACAATTTGGTTTGCATCGACAATTTGATAGCGTTCGAATCCGATTGCCCAGGACAATACGGTTGTTACGACCACTGCAATCAGAATATAGGGAATTTTGGACGACACTTTTGCCAGGCCGTACATGATCACGAAGGCCAACAAAGCCATCATAAACGTGGGCCAGTGCAAATGGTTGTAGGCAGCAACACAAACCCGAAAAACGGTTTCGGAATGAAACGCGCCCTTGTCGATCTCGACCCCAAATATTTTGGACAATTGGGATGTGGCGATAAAAATTGCAGCTGCATTGCTAAAACCATTGACCACCGGATGAGAGAGTAAGTTGACCAAGAGACCCAGTTTTAATAGGCCGAGGCCAAGCTGAAACAATCCGACCATGAGCGCCAACAGAATCGCGTATGCGATGTAGGCGCTACTACCCGCGGTTGCCAACGGTTCCAGAGCCACGGCCGTCATCACCGAAACAACCGCCACAGGGCCGGTGGCCAGTTGACGGCTCGATCCAAAAAGCGCAGCGATTGCCGGTGGTAGCAATGCGGCGTAAAGACCATAGTAAGAAGGCAACCCAGCTAATTGGGCATATGCCATTGACTGCGGTATCAATACCAGTGCAACCGTAAGACCTGCGATCAGGTCTGCCCTGAAATGCAAAAAATGGTAGTTCTGAAACCATTTCAAAAACGGAAATAGGGTGCCTGCTCGTTTCATGCTATTCGGAGGCATTTTTTGAGAGCATGTTTCGGCACGAGGCCATCAATTCGTTGTACAGCGACCCGGCGTCATACAGACCGTAGGTATTATAACGTGCAATACCGTCCACCATTGAAAATAAAATCATGGCACTGTGCCGGGTTTGAACCGTACGGATGGATCCGTCTTCTTGGCCGATCATGATTCCTTTTTCGATTATATCGAGAAGACAATTATAAATCGATTCCAGATATTCCCGGCAAATTGGATTTGTTTCCGCCATTTTATAAGGAAAATGGCGATGCAGGATAATGAACTGATCGTGCATTTGTCGTGAAAGATTCAGATAAAAAGAGATGGCGCCCTCAACCAGATCCATACCGGTATAAAATTGGTGATCCTGCTGATATTTTTCAAATTCATTTAGAATAGTTACTTTGATATCCCTCAGGATGTTTAAAAATAGATCCTCTTTATTCTTAAAATGGTGAAATATGGTCCCGCCGGCGGCACCTGTCATTTTAGAAAGCTCCGACATGGATGCCCCCTTGAACCCTTTTTGGGAAAAAAGGGCGGTAGCGGCTAAAAGAATTGTATTTTTTTTGGACATCTGCTATCTCTTCAAAAACCGACCGATCATTCGGTCGATTCTTTTTAATCATAATTCCAATGAAAGTCAAGGAAAATGATTGGCATCAAGTTGGCCAAAACCAAATTGATGCGTTATAGTGCAATCATGACAACATATCTAAAAGGATAGTCGATGAACACAAGTTTACCAGAAAAAGCGCGCGTCTTGAAACGACTGCGGGAGGGTGGTTTTAACGTTCCGGATTTTATATTTGTACCTGCCTCTGATTTTGTCAGTGAAAATTTTTCCGAACTGGAAGCATTTCTGAAAAACCATCGCGAAAGTTTCAAGGTTATTGCGCGGAGCGCCCATCCCCAAGAGGAGTTTTTCAAGGGAGGCACTTTTGATTCCTTGGAAACCTACGCCGATCTGGCCGGTATTCAATACGCTCGTAACCGGATGATAGCATTTGCCAAAACCACTAAAAAATTGTCTATTCAAAGGCAACAAAAATTTCATAAGGCGCCTGATATCAATGCGGAAGACATGGGTGTTATTGTGATGCCGTTTATTTTCGGATCCAGCGTGATGGCCAAAATGCTCTGGGATCACTGGGAGTTCGGCTATTGTCGCGACCGGCTGCATAAAATCCAAAGCGAACCTTACATCACGCGTACGCCCCATGACCGCAAACTGCTTGAGATATCTCAGGAGATTCAGGATTATCTTCAATTTCAATGTGAAATCGAATTCATTATTTCCGAAGACGGGCAGATTTATGTGGTTCAAGCCAAAGACATCAGCATCATCGAAATACTTGAAAAAAAGAAAGACATGCGATCCATCGTCCTCGATGGTGTAAGGCGTATTCGAAAAAGACGAAATTACAGAGAACGCCCATTATATGTCATGGATAATAAGAATTTTTATCTGAGTATCATCAACAAATGCGAGGATATGACGCTCGACCATGCCTGCCGGATTGATGACATTTCAAGTATTATCGATATGATTAATCGTTACGAGGAAGAACTCGAGGAATTCGCCTTGCGGCACCAGCGTTTCTGTATTTTGGGGCTTTCAATTCATGACCCCGAAGAACTATTCCAGATTGCCAACCACTATCTGGACGAAATCCCAGATCTGCAACAAAAGCTGTCTCAAGCGCTGCACAACAATCTGTACAAAATCGACACCTTTTTATCAGAGGCGGACACGCTGATCGCAAAGGATAAATTTCGCGTAAATCTATGCGGCCACGATGCTTACGGAATCGGCACCGTACGCAATCCCATCTGGACGGTTTACTGGGCAACGCACAAACACGAATCAGTCGTCAAAGAGCTCCGCCGGATCGGATTCAAAACCGGCGACTCGGTTGGTATAGACGTTGATAATAACAGTCGGCCGACTGTCATCCGTTTATAATACTTATAACTATCCGATTTCTTGGTTTGGTTTCTTAATCCACCTGCCCCTCGAATGGATTGCTATCGGTACCCACCAATGCAGCCTGCGTCGTTAGGATCGATCCCGTAACATAGCGTGCTGTTAAAAACGCGATCATGATAACATACGCAACATTACGATTAAAAAGTTTTACGACCGCAGGAACCACCTTTTGCCCTTCCCGTCTTTCCCTTGGAAACTTGTCCCCTGGAAACAGGGGAAGGGACACGAAGTGAAGCTTTAGCGCTATCCAGAAAAAGCAGTAAGCCTTCAGCGAAAGGCTATTCCTGGATCCCCGATCCCCTCCTTCGAGGGGACAGGTTTTTTCGGGGATGACAACCGAGGACTGGGATGCCCTGCAGCTGCTTTCAGCCATAAGCGCTAGGCCTTAAGCAGCTAACGGCTAAGACCAAGCGAATAAGGATTGCAGAGAGGAAAATTTGAAGTTGACAACATATAATAAACTGCTATATTCTAATATAACGATATGGAGGATACGATGAAAGAATTTATGCGGGTCATGAAGGCCCTCTCTGATCCAACGAGAGTTAAGATCATGAAAATTCTCGAAAAACGCTCAATGTGTGTGTGTGAATTACAGACCGCCCTTGGGATAGCTCAGTCAACAACCAGTAAACATTTAAAAATATTGGAGGATGCGGGGCTGGTCAAGTTTCATAAAGACGGTTTGTGGGTAAATTACACCCTCTCAGACGGCCGCCAAAGTCCATATGCCGCGTCCCTCTTAGGTAATTTAAAGCATTGGTTAAATGACGAAGAAGATATTTCCGCAATTATGACCGATATCGACCAGATTGATCGATTTGAGATTTTGAATAAAAACTAATTTTTTTTATCTCTATTATATCCATAAATTACGATATATAAAAGTTAAGATCGTTTTAATTGCCATCACGGCTTCCAAATTATAATTAACACCAAGGATTTCAAGATAATGAATGAAACACTTTCGATACCCCGCAGCGCTGGCCGACTGGAAGGCTCCGTCCTCAAAGAAGAAGAGCCAAGCCAGATTGATTGGAAGCGCATTATAAAACCGTTCATTCTCATCACCGGCGGTTTTTTATTGTTCTTTTTTCTGCCTATGGAAAATGCCAGATTTACCAATGCCGTCATGGAATCTCTGGCTCTGGCAAAATGGTATGCCCAGGAACATGTATTGCTTTGCCTGGTTCCGGCCTTTTTTATTGCCGGCGCCGTGGCCGTATTCGTTTCCCAGGGAGCCGTCATGAAGTACCTCGGTTCCGGAGCACACAAGGCCCTGTCATATGGTGTCGCCAGCGTGTCAGGCTCTGTATTGGCTGTTTGTTCCTGTACCGTGCTGCCACTTTTTGCCGGCATTTGGAAGCGGGGTGCGGGTTTGGGTCCGGCTATCGCCTTTCTCTATTCGGGGCCGGCCATCAATGTACTGGCCATTATCCTCACCGCACGCATACTGGGGCCTGAAATAGGAGCCGCCCGCGCGGTCGGGGCCGTTATTTTCAGCATTGTCATCGGTCTGTTTATGCACATGATGTTTCGAAAAGAGGAAGCGGAAAAAGCGGCCGCCGCCATGCATATGCCCGAACCCGAAGTGGAACGGCCGCTTTGGCAAACGAGCCTGCTGTTTGCGGTCATGGTGGGGCTGCTGGTGTCGGCAACCTGGGGAAAACCGGCCCAGGCCGGCGGGCTCTGGTCTGCTGTTTTTTCAATGAAGTGGCTGCTTGCGGGTGGACTTGCGACGGTGTTGGGTATCCTGATGGTCCGCTGGATGCGGGTCAAATTCTACAAGCTGATCATTGCCGTTGCAGCGGTCCTCATCTCAGCGATTGCCATCCCGGAGCAACCCCTTATTGCGTTCTCTATCGGACTGGTGGCCTTTGTCACCCTTCTGACCACCACACGAGGTGAAACCGAATCCTGGTTTACCGCCTCCTGGGACTTTGCCAAACAAATCATGCCGCTGCTATTAGCCGGGGTGCTGGTAGCCGGCCTGCTGCTTGGCAAGCCCGGCTCCGAAGGATTGATCCCCTCTTCCTGGATAAGTGGCCTGGTGGGTGGCAATACATTATGGGCCAACCTGTTTGCCTCGGTGGTGGGTGCGTTCATGTACTTTGCGACCCTTACGGAAGTACCGATCCTGCAGGGGCTCATCGGCGCCGGAATGGGCAAGGGGCCCGCACTGGCATTGCTGTTGGCAGGACCGGCATTGAGTCTACCCAACATGCTGGTTATCCACAGTGTTTTAGGCACCAAAAAGACAGGGGCTTTCGTAAGCCTGGTGGTTGTTATGGCCACTGTCAGCGGCTTGATTTTCGGACATTTCTTCCAATAGGAAAGTACCATTATTTATGAGCGCACGCTATCAATCAACACCTTTGTTAAAAAAGGAGAAGATTATGGACATCAAAGTATTGGGCCCTGGCTGCCCCAAATGCCAGCAAACGGAAAAATTGGTTAAGGAGGCTGTCGCCGAGGCAGGTGTCGTGGCCGACATTGAAAAGGTTACGGATGCGATGGAAATAGCCGGGTACGGCGTTTTCGGCACGCCTTCCGTGGTCGTGGACGGCGAGGTGAAATCCGTGGGTAAAATTCCTAAAAAGGAAGAGATTTTTTCCTGGATCAAATAGCCACTTTTCCCCACAACAACGGAACACGGTATAATCGATAGGGAGGCAGGCAGCCAATGAATACAGATCAGCGTTTAACGAATGACCGTAAAATGACCAGTGTTTTCGAACGGTTTCTCTCCTTGTGGGTCATCGTGTGCATCATCGCCGGTATTCTGCTGGGAAAAATCGCGCCAGGGGTGGCCCAGTATCTGGACGGCATGGCGATTTTCGTCAACGGGGCACCGGTGGTGTCCATCCCCATCGCCGTGTGCCTCTTTTTCATGATGTATCCCATTATGGTCAAAATTGATTTCGGTGAGGTCATCAAGGCCGGCAAAAGCGGTAAGCCGGTTTTTTTGACCCTTTTCATCAACTGGGCGGTCAAGCCTTTTACGATGTATGGCATCGCCCTCTTTTTCCTGGGTGTTCTGTTTTACGGGTTTATCGGCCCGGATACTGTGGACATCGTCAAAATGCCCTTTGGGTTGGACCTGCCGGCAGGCGCCACCCACGGCGCCGGAACTGTCGTCATGGTGGATGGTGTCAAAATGCTGGAAGTGCCTTTGTGGCGCAGTTATCTGGCCGGCTGCATCCTGCTGGGCATTGCGCCCTGTACCGCCATGGTACTTGTGTGGGGGTATTTGTCACGTGGCAACGACGGCCTCACGCTGGTCATGGTGGCCATCAACTCGTTGACCATGCTGGTGCTCTACGGCGTTCTGGGGGGGGTTTTACTGGGCGTCGGACGTCTGCCCGTTCCCTGGCAGGCGCTGCTGCTGTCCATCGGCATATACGTCGCGCTCCCCTTGGTGGCCGGCTATTTCTCCCGCCGGTGGATCATTGCCGCCAAAGGCATGGACTGGTTTCAGCAAAAATTCCTGCATGTACTCACCCCGATCACCATCATCGCCCTGCTGATCACCCTGGTGTTGCTGTTTTCTTTCAAGGGCGAAGTGATCATATCCAACCCCTTGACGATTTTGTGGATTGCCATCCCGCTGTTCATCCAGACCATGCTGATTTTCTGGCTGGGCTACGGTCTGGCACGTCTGTTAAAGCTGCGATATTTGGATGCCGCGCCAGCGGCCATGATCGGTGCCTCCAACCACTTCGAAGTGGCCATTGCCACATCCACCATGCTGTTCGGCCTTTCGTCGGGGGCCGCACTGGCGACGGTGGTGGGCGTCCTCATCGAAGTCCCGGTGATGCTCATGCTGGTAAAGATTTGTCTGAATACCCAGGGCTGGTTTGGCAATGCCAAGCAGTAAGGAATTATAAAATGACAAGAAATCTGATCATCGGCGGTGGGTACATCGGCCTTGGGGCCGGAAACGCCATCCGGGTGGACAGACACATGGCCACCCAGACCAGGGATATCTGGGCGGCCGGGGATTGCGTCCAGACCTGGCACCACCTACGCGAACGCCATGTCTACATGCCATTGGGAACCACGGCCCACATGCAAGGCCGGGTGAAAAGGGGATAAATACCATCAAGCAAAATTGAAAAACAGAACGGATGTTCCCATTGTTCCGGGTGCCATAACAGTTTGAGGAATATTGCTAAAATGTAAACCCCAGCTCAAAGGCCATAACACCCCCGCCGAATTGGTAGCTTTTATCCTTGCCGTCCTCGATCTCAACATTCCACTGGTTGCTGAAGGCTTTGAGAACCACGCCGCCAAAAAAGCGTTTGTTGAAAAATGCGCGGACACCGACTTTGGTGACGAATCCAAATCCGGATCCGGATTCATCAATTTCATCATCATCCGCATCTTCCTCATATTCGAGACCGTTAAAATAAATTGCCGGGCCCAGCGCAAAATATGGCTGAATGCGGCGATGATTGAGTTGCAGGTAAAACAGACCTTCGATACCCAGCGCGGCGAACTCGCCGTTCCCGATGTCGGCGGATGTTCGGCTACTCTCCGTGCTGTAGGTATGGATGCCACCACCAAACCCAAAATATTTTTTAACGGGGCTCATGTAGCTGACGGCAAAATCGCTGCCGGATTTGTAGCCCTCATCGTCTAAATCGCCCGAAGGCACGTAGCCGCCCAGGGCAAAGGAGATATAGTTACGTTTGGCACCATTGGGCTCGTCGGCAGAGACAGTGGCAGAGAAGACAAATATTAGTGAAAGGCAAATTAATATTGGTTTCATATATACCTCCGCGTTTAAGGTACTACCCAGAAAAATCGGTAGATTGTAAGTGCTAAGACAATCGCCCCCAATACAAGCATCAATAGCAGTTGGTCTTTATTAAATTTCAACAATCGCTCAACTTAGGATACCCGCCGGCTAGTTTCAGAAATTTACTCTGCATCGAGCCCGAACGCGGAATGCAACACGCGCACAGCCAGTTCAGCATACTTCTCTTCGACAATACAGGATATGCGGATCTCGGATGTGCTGATCATGGCGATGTTGATATTCTCCCGGGCCAAGGTCGTGAACATAATCGAGGCAACACCGGAGTGGTTCTTCATGCCCACGCCGATTACCGAAACCTTGGCGATGTTTTCATCACCGAACACATCTTCAGAACCGATTTCTTCAGCGATACGCTTTTCAAGGGCCAGGGCTTTGGCATAGTCACCTGTGGGAACGGTAAAGGTTAAATCGGTTTGTCCTTCGGCCCGTGTATTTTGAATGATCATATCCACCACGATGCCTGCTTCGGCGATAGGTGAGAAAATTTTGGCGGCAATACCGGGCTGATCCGGAACTTTTTTCAGGGTTATACGGGCTTGATTTTTATCATGGGTTACACCGGACACCACGAGCTGTTCCATGCCCGAGTCTTCACTAATAACCATGGTTCCCTCCTCATCGGAAAAAGATGATCTGACATGTACCGGGATATTGAATTTCTTGGCAAAACCCACCGAGCGGATCTGAAGGACCTTTGCTCCCAGGCTGGCCATGTTGAGCATCTCATCGTAAGATATCTCCTTTAGTTTCCTGGCCTTGCTGCAAATATTCGGATCGGCCGTATAAATACCATCTACATCCGTATATATCTCACAAACATCCGCTTTCAACGCTGCTGCAATCGCGACTGCGGAGGTATCTGATCCGCCGCGTCCCAGAGTTGTGATATTGCCGCGAATATCGCAACCCTGAAATCCAGCCACAACCACAATGTTTCGCTTTTGCAGCAATTCTTTGATACGCCCACCGCCGATTTCTATAATGCGGGCATTGCCAAATTCACAGTCGGTGACCACATCTGCCTGATAGCCCATTAGAGATGCCGCCGGATACTGCATGGATTTAAGCATCATGGCCAAGAGGGCCGAGGTGGTCTGCTCTCCGGTGGCAAGCAGGACGTCCAACTCCCTCCGATCCGGATCCTGGGATGCCTGGCTGGCCATGTCGATTAAGTGATCGGTCACACCGGCCATGGCCGAAAGAATAACAACCACGTCGTGTCCTTGATCATAGGCCCTGGTCACTCGCTGGGCCACATATTTTATTCTTTCTATATCGGCAACCGACGTACCGCCGTATTTTTGAACGACTATGCTCATCCGTCCCCTCCACAAAATAAATTCATCCTGCGCGTTCATGCGCAAGATGAATTTGTTTTTTTAGTCTCTTTAGCAAATTGATACCGGTCTGTCCACAAGCGCTTATCGTAATGCGGCGGTTCTGCTCACCGGTTATGTTGAAAGCAATATGCAGATCCACGCACATATCCTCCGGTGCCAATCTCTCGGCCCATTCAATGGCAACCACCCCATCACTATCCATCGTTTCAAATAGCCCGGTACTTTCGATATCGATGCGACCCGCCAGCCGATAAAGATCGGCATGAAACAGGGGCACCCGGCCCGGATACTCATTGATCAGGGTGTAGGAAGGGCTGGTGATGGCATATGAATCGGGCACCGCCAGGCCTTTGGCCAAGCCTTTGACAAATACGGTCTTGCCACTGCCCAGATCACCAACCAGGGCGATCACGAGATGCTGTTTGGCTACATTCCCCACGGCTTGTCCCAGAGCCATGGTCTCGTCCCTAGATCCGGTCTTTGTATCCAGGACATGCATCTCTGGGGCACCCATCATTATCATGACAATAGGTTCCGGATCTGATCAGGCAGCCGGGTCATGACTTCGGTAGCCAGATACCCAAAAGGACCCTTATGCTGACAAAGATAATCAGCCGCAGCCCCATGCAGGAAAACACCCAGATGAATGGCGTCCTTGGGACCATAACCTTGGGTGATAAAGCCGGCAATGGCGCCGGTTAGAACATCGCCCATACCGCCCGATGCCATGCCTGAATTGCCACTGGGATTGACATAGACACTGCCATCTGGATGGGCCATGACCGTATGGGCGCCCTTTAACACCACATGCGCTTCCAGCCGGGTTGCCAGTGAACGGGCGTGTTCGATGCGGTTCCGCTGTATCTCAGCGGCAGAGACACCGCAGAGACGTCCCATTTCTCCCGGATGCGGTGTCAGGATGAGCGGATATGGTTGTGGTTTAAACCTTGCCATCCGATCGGATAGGATATTGAGGCCATCCGCATCGATAACCATCGGCAGTTTATTGCTTGCAAGCAAGCCCCCTAGCAAGGTCTTGGTTTCCTCGGCCGTGCCGATCCCGGGACCCACGACCATACAGCGTTTGCCTGCTGCAAGTTCCAAAAGTGCATCCAGTCCGTTGTCATCCAACATGCCATCGGTGGTTTGCGGTAAGGCATAGGTCATGACCTCGGTCACCTGTGGTTCGATGACCGCGTGTAAGCCCTCCGGAACACCCAAGGTCACCAGGCCGGCACCCACGCGCATGGCGGTGGTTGCCGTCATGGCCGCGGCACCTGATTTTCCGGGAGAACCGGCCACCACCAACAAATGACCGGTTTTGCCCTTATGGGTATTCGGATCCCGGTTTTGAAGTATGCCCGCCAGCATTTCCTTGCGCAAAAGAAATTGACGGGGTTTAATCCGGTCCACCACCTGCCTGGGGACACCGATGTCAATGATGTCCAGTTCGCCCGTCAGGCCCGCGCCCGGATAAACGCTGTGTCCGATTTTTGGAAATGCAAAGGTTGCCGTAGCCGCTGCCTGGATGCTGAGGCCGCATATCTGACCGTTGTCGGCATTCAAACCGGAAGGAATATCCACACTCAACACCGGTCGATCCAGCGAATTTATAAACTGAATCGCATCGCGGTAATGCCCGCGAACATCCGAATTTAGACCGGTACCAAAAATGGCATCCACAACGATGTCGTACCGTCTCATGGCTGCTTTCTGTTTCCGCAGCGTATTCGCATCTGGAACTTCCACAACGGGAATACTTAAGGCAAAGAGCAGGTCGAGGTTGGCACGCGCATCACCTTGCACCCGATCCACAGTTGAAAGTAAAAAAACCTTAACGCTGACCTCTTGCTGGAAAAGATGTCTGGCTATAACGAAGCCGTCACCGCCATTGTTCCCCCTGCCGGCGATGACCGCGACGGTGCGATCCATTACATCCGGGAAAACGCGGCTCATAAACCGGAAGGCACCCGCTCCGGCATTTTCCATGAGGATTCGGCCGGGAATGCCGATCTCCTGGATTGTCATCTGATCCATCTGCTGCATTTCACGAGCTGTTACCAAATACCCGGAATCTAATTTTTTCACCTGTTTTCCTCGTTTCATCGTTACTTCCTCAAATTAAAATGCACAAACCCAAAAGCTGAAAGCACTCAACGGGGTCCTGATAAAAACTTGTCACTATTTTGGCTTAAACCCGCCTTTCTTATTTACCTTGACAATGAACATCGAAGGGGGAATCGCTCACGCAGCACAAGCGCTGGCGTCGCTCTCATCTATGTTTATAACTAAGATAGAATACCTTATTCGATGTTCAGTGTTCGATGTTGGATGTTAAGCTCTTAACCCGAAACAGCCATCGGCTGTCAGGTATAAGCAATAAGCAGCTTAGGTCAAGTCCTGATTAAAAGTTGTCACCTTTTAAGATTTATCCCCTTGAACCATAATTGATTTTAAAACCGTTCTGCCAGCTACTCCACTGTTATTCCCTTGAAAGCTTGTCCCCTCGAAAGAGGGGAAACGGCACGTATTAAAGCTTTAGCGTCATCCTGACAAAGCGGTCAGCCCTTCCTGTCATTCCCATGGAAATGGGAATCCAGTAAAGGCAATCGGCTATTAGCTAAAGGCTTTTTCCTGGATCCCCGATTCCTCGAGGATGACAACCGGTAACTGCAGCTTCCAGCAGTAAGCACTAAGCCGATCGCTAATAACTGATACGCCCCTGCAATCCTAAAAAGGTCAGCTTAAAGACTTTATTATTTCCAAGAGTTCATGGCTTTTAATTTCCATCTTTTCCGCTTCTGCTTCTGATTTTTCATGATCATAGTCAAAAAGATGCAAGATGCCATGTATCAACAACTCACTTAAACGGTCTTGCAGACCTTGGCCGCCCACCTCTCCCTCCTTTTCGGCAGTTTCCAGAGAAATGACCACATCACCCAGCAAGTCAGGATTAACTTGGGCAAATTCACCTTCCCGCATGGGAAAGGCAATTACATTGGTGGGCCCTTGGCGCTGCAAGTAATCCTGGTTAAGGACGGCTATCTGCGCATCGTCTACCAGCAGGATCGATAACTCGACATCAGGACTGTCCAAGGCGTCTAAGATGGCCTGCGCTTTTTCTTTCACGCTTGGTAGCGATATCGCGTACTGTTCCTGTTTGTTTTCGATCAGCACTCCCATTTCTTCCATTCCTGCTGCTTGATGATTTTTTCTCAGGGTACTCGATACGGTGGTGGTGGATGCCGGTTAAAATTTTATTAAAACTGCGGGCAATATTATGCAAATCTTTGAGTGTCAGTTCACAATTATCAAGCTGTCCATCCGAGAAGATATCGTTGATCAGATCCTGTACCAGTTTTTGGATACGGGCTGTGGTGGGATTGGACAGGGCTCGCGAGGCCGCCTCCAAAACATCCGCCAGCATCACCAAACCAGCCTCCCGTGTCTGGGGTCTGGGACCCGGGTACCTGAAATTCTCGATTTTTACAGCCTGCTCACCTTTCTGAGTTTTGGCCTTCTCATAAAAATACTTGATTAGGCTCGTACCGTGGTGTTGCTCAATGGTATCAATTATCGCCTGTCCCAGTTTATTTTCCCGGCCGATTTCCATCCCATCCTTGACATGCGCAATCAGAATCAAGCTGGACATGGAGGGCGCCAACTTATCGTGCCGGTTGATGCCGTCTTCCTGGTTCTCGACAAAGTAAAGCGGCTTATTGATTTTGCCAATATCATGATAATAGCCACAAACCTTTGCCAGCAAAGGATTAGCTCTAATTTCGGAGGCGGCCGCCTCCACCATGGTTCCCACAACCATCGAATGATGATAGGTGCCGGGCGCTTCGATCATGAGCCGTTTTAGAATTGGCCGATCCAGGTTGGCAAGTTCCAGCAAGGTGATGTCGGTGGTATAGCCAAAAGCCATTTCAATTAAAGGCGACAAGCCCGAGGTAACGGCGCCGGCCGCAACCCCTCCGGCAAATCCAAAAACAACACTCCACATGATGCGCACCCCGAACAGGTTGCCGGCATACATTTCAGCCCCGATCGCCAATACAATGTTTAGCAGTCCCAGCTTCAATCCAGCTTTCACAAAAACCTTGCGCTCGCGACAATTCTGAATCCAATAGGCGGCCATCACACCGTTTAATATCAAGTAAACCAGGATCTCAAAACGGATGTTATATATAAGCGCCGTACAGATGGCCGTGAGAACAGCAAACGGGATGGCTATTTCAATCCCAAAAAACAGACAAATAGTCATGGCGCCGGCGCCAATGGGGACGCCGTAAAACAAAGTAATATTGTTGATGGGCAGGGTTGCGCCGATTCCCAAGGATTCCGAAAAAATAGCCGCCGCCTTGGCGACCCCGATAAAGAAAACAAAAATGCTGGCCATACAAAGCAGGTTGCGATTGTAGCTGCCCGGCAGTTTCTTCAAATAAGGTGTGTATAATAAATGGCTGATAACAAATAAGGCAATGATCGCCACAGCGGCCCCAACACTTTTGGTAAAAACCCCTTCATCTTTGTACTGGGATTCAAGGGATTTTAGCTTGAGCAGTTGCAGGGCATTGACGCGTTCACCTTCGCGCAACAGCATCTCTCCGGTTTTTATTTTATAAAATATGGGTTTGATGTCTGCCGCTGCATTTTTCTTGCGTTCTTCGGTTTCACTCTTATTGAGGGTGATGTTGGGTTGAATTAGATTCTGAACCAGATCGACGATTAAATTTCTAAGATTATAGTTGCTGTCTTTTAGGAGGGGCTGGCCGATAATTCGGACCATGACCTTGGATTGATCCAACCCGTAAAATTGGCGCAGATTGCTGACACTGGTCTCGGTTTTTTCTTCGATCTGCCGGAGAATAATACCCTTTTCAGTTTCGCGAAGCAAAATTTCTTTACTCGCAACCACGCCATTGTCCAAAACCTCTGTGAGGATCTTGGTGATGTATCCCGCGATTTCATCGGAAAAGGATTCTTTCTCAAGGATTGCGAAAGCACCATTACTCAAGGTCAGGCCCAATTTTTTTTCGAATTCGGTTTTGTGTTGCCAGATCGTATCCTTAGATTGGTTGGCCTGAATTTCCACGCCCTCACGAGGCGCTGTCTCAGTTTCCTGACTTGAAACCATATCCGGATTTTCCGGGTTAGGCAGGGATGGTGTTGGCTTGGCTTCGGCCTGAATTATCTCGCGCATATCTGCAAAGGCTGCGATAACATTGCGGGCCAGGGTCTGGGACAGGGTTGTGTCGTGGTCATAGACGGTTTGCATACCTGCAACCGCGTTTTGAACATTCAACTCCGTGGCGGCCGTATCTTCAAATAAAAACTCCTTGGGAGCCTTAAAATCTTTTTTGACCACATCCCCCAACATGTAGGCATGCTGTTTGACCACCAGACTGGGATATAGACAGATGGTAACCGTCAGGACCACCACGGCCAATAGCAGCCACTTGAAATACTCATTCAAGCGATGGTACCGGTCCAGGCTCTCTTTACGTCTTTCCCGCATCCCGATCCCTCTGTTTTTGCTCTTCCAATTCCTCATAGGCCCGGATAATGTCCTGGACCAATCGATGCCGGACCACGTCTGACTTGGTAAAAAAAACAAACTGGATTCCATCAATACCGGCCAGAATGTTCTTGGATTCAATCAGTCCGGACACCTTGGTGGCGGGCAAATCGATTTGGGTGATATCCCCGGTGATGACGGCTTTGGAACTGAACCCGATGCGCGTTAAAAACATCTTCATCTGTTCGGAAGTCGTGTTTTGGGCCTCGTCCAGAATCACAAAAGAATCGTTCAGGGTTCGCCCCCGCATAAACGCGATGGGCGCCACCTCGATGATACCACGCTGCAACAGGCTACTGACCTTTTCAAAACGCATCATATCATGCAAGGCATCATATAGCGGCCGTAAATAGGGATCGACTTTTTCAGCCAAATCCCCGGGCAGAAACCCCAGGGCCTCACCGGCTTCGACCGCCGGCCGCGTTAAAATGATCCGGCTTACAATTCCCTTGGATAGGGCCGAAACTGCCATGGCCATGGCCAGATAGGTTTTACCCGTGCCGGCTGGACCGACCCCAAACACAATGTCATGGTTGCGGATCGCGTCGATGTATTCCTTTTGGGCCCTGCTTTTGGGGGTAATGGTGCGATCTTTTGACGTCACATAGACCGTATCCATGAATATGGTTCGCAGATCCGCCCGATCGTCTTCACTTAAAACCCGGATAGCATAATCCACATCGTTCTCAAAAATTGGATAGCCTTCTTTCAACAATTGGTAGAGTTGATCCAAAACTTTTTTGGCCAGTTTGGCATCGATGGTGTCGCCCTGAACCTGCAGGGTATTGCCGCGCGCATGCACCTGGATACCCAAGGCGGTGCCAATCCGCTTCAAATTGCTATTGTGCTCACCAAAAAGTTGTCTAGCCAACTCCAGATCCGGATAGCTTGCCTTGATTGGCTGATCATCTGCTTGCTTGGGCATAAATACTATTTTCCTGGTGGATTAATTTTATTTTGTATTTATCATAACAGGTTATGGCAAAGCAAATCACAATTGAACCCAACTCACAAATGAAAAATGCCTTGACGATAACAGGCGGCCTTTGCTATTTGATTCAACAAAATGAATTCATTTGACATACTCGTAGCGATCATCATCGGTTTTTCCCTGGTCCGTGGAGTTTTTCGGGGCCTGGTCAAGGAAATTTCCTCAATCATCGGTGTTATGGCGGGTTACTATGCCGCCTACAGCTACTATCCTTTTGTGGCCAAGTTCTTATCTCAATGGATTTCGGTGGTTGCCTATAGTCGTCTGATTGGTTTTCTGATCATCTTTTGCGGGGTATTCCTTATTATCAGCATCCTGGGTGTGGTAATTAAGTATCTGTTAAGTATCTCATTTCTGGGTTGGGCCGACCGCATCAGTGGCGGTATCTTCGGTCTCCTCAAGGGACTCCTGATCGCCTGTGTTCTCGTGATTGTATTCACAACCTTTCTGCCCAAAAACGCAGCATTTTTGAAAGATTCAATCATCGCCCCGAATATTGCCATTGTATCTACACAGCTGGCTAAAATTGTTAAAAAAGATATGAAGACGGAATTTACCGAAAAAATTGAAGGCTTGAATAAGGCTTGGAAAAAACGCTGAATCATACCGCCCCCCCCACCTTTAAAGACATCATTAATCTGATTGAAATTCTCCGGGGAGATAACGGCTGTCCATGGGATAAAAAGCAGACGCCGGATACCATGGTACACCATCTGGTTGAAGAAACATTCGAACTTGTGGATGCGATCCAATCGGATGACGACGCCCATATCTGTGAAGAATTGGGTGATGTTCTTTTCTTGGTACTATTTGTGGCAGTTCAGTTTCAATCAGCTCACCGTTTTGACATGGATACCCTGGTTCGGCGCAATCTGGAAAAAATGGTGCGGCGACACCCCCATGTATTCGGTGATGAAACCGCCAAAACGTCTCAAGCCGTTCGCCGGCGCTGGCATGACATAAAACAGGTTGAAAAAGCAAAACGACCAGAGTCCACCATTTTGGGATCTGTCCCCAAAAGCCTTCCGGCCCTGATGCGTGCTCATCGCATTTCAGAAAGGGCTGCCAATACCGGATTTGACTGGGATGAACTTCAGGAAGTTATGCAAACAGCCGAAGAAGAGTGGGCTGAGCTGAAACAGGAACTCGACAAAGAGCCCGACGGACACGACCGCAAATCCCTGGAGCTGGAGTTTGGTGATGTGCTGTTTACCCTGGTCAATGTTGCCCGTAAGGCCGGTTTCCACCCTGAGGCGGCCCTGGCATCGGCCACGCGCAAATTCGAGACCCGCTTTAATCAAATGGAAAAAATGGCCCAAAAAGCCCATACCCCCTTTGAAGATCTTTCCTTTGAAGAAAAACACCGGCTGTGGGATCTGGTGAAGCAGGCGGAAGACGAGAAGCAGCCATAAGCGATAAGGTATGAGCATTCAGCGGCATACGTCCCAGGGCTCATTGCTTAGCGCTCTTTTTCGAATGTTGAAGTATCGGCTTTGGCTGTCAATCATAAGGTAAAAGCAATCAGGCAATAGCGATTAGCGGCTTATGGCTGTTACCTGATTGCTGGTTTCTGATTGCTAATCGTCATAATCGCCTTTCGGACCCTTATCGCCATCCACCAAAGCTGCCTTTTCCTTGATCTTCTCCGGGGTCCAATCATCTGGATTTTCTATTCTTTCTGCCTTGGGGCCGGCATCGTATGAGTTGACTTCCAGAATTTGCTGGATGGCGATATCAGCGGTGTCGCTGGCGTTGAAAACATTCACCAGCATGTTGTAGACAAAATCTTCAACTCCCTTGGACATGCGGTTGCGAACATCCTGCGGTTGGCCCAACAATTTGTTTTCAAATGGTAAATTGAGCTTTTTAAAATTGCCGCCTTTCAAGCCGGCAGCGTCCGCATGGGCGAGCATGGCCTGCCACATTTCTTCGGTGACCCCCTGATCTTTAACCTTTCTAAAGGTTCCGTCGTCGTTTAGAATCGCATTGCCGTAGTCATTGACTTCCAGGCCCCAGGAAATCATCTGTAAGGCGGTGGCAACATTCGCTTTGGTAGTTTTCGTCTGGGTCGCAATTTCCCGCAAACGGTCCGAGTTGTTTCCGGAAGTGCCATGCTGTGCGCCTGATATGCGATAGGGTGCCAAAGCCTCGTGTATTTGGCGGGTCAGGTCAACCTGGATACCCTGTCCACTGGCCTCGATACCATGGGTCGTACCGTTATTCAATGCAATCCAATCCGGAAAAATATTGTGGGCATTGAGCCCCTGAATCAGAAAAAGTGCTTCAGATACCGTTGACAAACCTTCCTTGCCCTTTATTTCTCCAACCTCTGTTTCCAGCCCGGCCCAAGACGGAATAACGGAATTTAAAGCCAGATTGGCCAACAAGTTCTGATCATCCGGCATATGAGATGCATCCACGGCAATGGAAGTCATACCCGCCTCAAAAAGGGTTGGAATTTCAATCTTCGCATCGGCGACATCGGACGTCTTTTTAATCCCGTAGTGATCGGCATGAATAGCGACCGGAATCTGGATATTCAATTCATTGCAGAAAGCGTCAACTTGTCTGGCGATGTTCCAATAATTAACCGCACAATAGGCCCCGGCACCACCTTCTGATCGCGCGATCTCGATGATAATGCACGCATTGGCACGCTGAGCAGCCTGCAAAGCTCCCCGGATGACAAGGCTGTTGCGACCATTGGCAGCCATTGCAATGGCCTGCCCTTTCTGGGTCATGGCCCTATCGATAAACTTGCCGCTCACGATCAGGGCCCGTGAATGAGGGAATAGACGCGTTACGTTGGGTGGACGGCCAATTTGCAATGCTTTCTCAAAATCAGATACAGAATTCATGGGTGAACCTCCTTGTTCGTTCCGTTCCTCACAAGTTGTGCAGAAGCGGCTGAGCTTGAAATATGAAAAGAAATCGATTGAATCGGACTTATTCGGGCTCACAGGACCCGGCATTTCGCCAGATCCAGGGCCTCGCCCGGCGATTTCTTTGAATCTTTCCAGGCGAAGCCAATGGCCTGGCCCAAAAGGCCAGATATCCTGGAAAGACATAAATAGCGTACTGGGTATCCTGGTATGATCACATACTTGTATAACAGACATGAGATTTGTCAATACAATCGTCGCTACGATTTTATGATTTGAATGTTCGGGTTTACAGGCTGATACGAGTTTGCTAAATTAACCCCAAAATTGCATAAACAACATGAAAAAACTTAGATAGTGAATTGTTATCACATGCAGTATCGACGGATTATATGGTCTGCTATCCTGATGGTCGGCATGGTCTGGGCGTGTGCCCCCAGGTTGCCCTTTCCGCCTGTGCTGGAACCGACGCCCCCACCCGATAAATTAGCACCCGTCGACTATCAGCATGTATTTATGCAGGCCGAGGAGCTTTTTGCCTCGGAGCGCCTCGAGCAAGCCTTAACCCAATACAGTATCTATGTAAACAATCAAGCTGCCGGACCCTATGCGGATAAAGCACGTTACCGCATCGGTGATATCTATTTCCAATTAGGGAACTACCCCAGCGCACGGGAGTCGTTCCTGTCTTTGGTGGCACAGCACCCTGACAGCCCGCTGGCCACCGATGCCATGATCCAAATTCTGGAAACCTATGTCCGCGAAGATGATTTTGACAGCCTGATCCGTTATTCATTTGAAATACCCGATCGACAGTTGCGTCACGAACAGCTGTTACGCAAAGAGAGTCTGTTAGGGGATGCATATCTAGGCCTGAATTCTCCGGTAGATGCCTTCTATTTTTATAGCCTCGTATACGATCAATCCTCGGGAATCCGTAAAGACGCGGCCCTCAGGAAATTGAGAGATGTACTGCCCTTCTTAAACATCATCAACACCACGCATCTACTGGATCGATTGAAAGACGATGCGCTGCGGGGACACCTGCTGTACCACCTTGGCTTGCTGACACTGGATAGCGGTCGCACCGACGATGCGCTTAACGCCTTATCAGAGCTGGTCAGCAAACACCCGGGGCACGAATTGGCGGATCCGGCCAAAACACTCATCAAAGAAATATTTTCAGAATCGATAACCAGTCCCCATACCATCGGTTGTCTGTTGCCCCTCAGCGGGCCCTACCGTACCTACGGAAACCTGGCCCTGCAGGGTATCGAGATGGCCTTGAATGAGTATCATCGCGATAATCCCGATAAACCGATTCGCATCATGGTCAAGGACACGGCCTCGGATCCTTTTCTGGCAGTTCAAGCCGTCAAGGAATTCGATCAGGCCAATGTATCCACCATCATCGGTCCCATCATTACGTCTGAGCCAGCGGCCATGGAAGCCCAAAGCCGCGGCATTCCCATTATCCTCTTTACTCAGAAAGAAAATGTTACCCAGATCGGAGAATTCGTATTTCGTAATTTCATGACGCCGCATATGCAGACCAAAGCCATGGCCACTTTTGCTGTGAATCAGATGAATTTGAAGCGTTTCGTTATTCTCTATCCGGACGAAAACTATGGCAATGCCTATATGAATCTTTTTTGGGATCAGGTTGTTGAATTAGGCGGAAAAATTGTGGGGGTGGAATCCTACGATCCCATGGATACGGATTTTGCAACACCTGTAAAAAAACTGGTGGGTCTGTATTATACCATTCCGGAGTCTTTAAAAACTGAATTTGAATTTAGGCCCATGGCAGAGGTTGAAACGGATCCCCTGGCCAGAACCGACCATGGCCCTTTTGACTACATTCCCAGTGAAATCCGTCAGGTGCCGGAATTATATTTTTGGGGCTTTCCCCAGGCCTTCGGCCCCCTGTCAGACGGCGACAACAAAGGTAGGAGCCGCGAAGACGAACTGGAGCCGATCGTCGATTTTGATGCCTTGTTTATACCGGATGCAGCCAAAAAAGCCGGATTGATTATCCCGCAGTTGGCCTATTATGATATCGAAGATGTGGTCCTGATCGGGACGAATTTGTGGCATTCCAAACAACTCATCAACATGTCGCGTGACTACATTCAAAATGCCATTTTGACAGATGGTTTCTTTACTGAAAGCAAGCGATCAGCGATTAAACTTTTTTCGAATCGCTTTAAGGCTATCTATGGCACCCCCCCTGGTTTCATCCAAGCCGTGGCTTACGATTCCACCCGCATCGTGCTGCGGGCTCTCCTGAATCCCGGCATCCGCTTCAGAAGCCACCTCAAAGATGAATTGTTAAGCCTGGTGGATTTTGAGGGGGTAACCGGTTCGACCTCCTTTGATTATAAAGGGGATGCAATCAAAATGCCATTCATTTTGCAAATCAGGGGCGGCAAATTTCAAGTGCTTCAAACACCATAAGGTCGGCTTTTCTTTCGGCATGATTTTTAATTGTTAATTTCCCATTCAATATCATCCAAACTCGCTTGGATTGGCCATGACCGGATCGGTGGCGTAACCGCTGGATACGATGGCACATACTTCCGGGTGCAACTTTTTCAATTCCTGAATAGCCTACTTGCCACCCATGCCGGCCAATTTCTTCCTTGATTTCCTGACGCTCATTTTCCAACGCCTGAATCCGCTGGATGAGCGTTTCCTTGGAGAGTTGATTGTTCACAACGTTGAACTCCTTGGAAATTTAAAAAATCGGCCCCGACTGAATAATACGGAAAACCGCCTCTCCTGTCGCTACCAATTCATGGTCATAACCCAGAATTTCTCCGCGCACAAAACAGAGGCGGCCGGTCCGCTGTTGGACCTGGGTCATGCACTCAAAAACGGTGCCTCTGGCTGGTTGCATTTACTTTTTCCAGGTCTGACGCCGCGATTTGCATACAATCGCCAGTTTCAGTTCAATATCGGTCGGATGCCTAAGAAACTTAACCCAAAAAGGAAACTGCGCCGCAGTGCCATTATCAGTTCAGGCGAAACTCGCCTTTGCCAAGGATGTCATGCAGATGTAAAATACCGCAAACCGACCCATCGGCCGTCACGATCGGCAACACCGTGATCTCTTTGGCCTCCATCAAACGCAGGGCGTCATAGGCCGGCATCTCTGCGCCGATGCATTTGGGATTGTGGGTCATGACAGATTCCACCGGCAAAGTCCAAATCGCATCTTGTTTGGCAATCGCGCGCCGCACATCACCATCGGTGATAATCCCGATCAACTTATCGGATTCGTCTACAACCAGGGTTGCGCCCAGTTTCATGGTATTAATGACACCCAATGCCGCTTGCATGAGCGTGCCCTTCGCCACCCGGGGAATCCATTTGTCCGTCAACATGATATCTGCTACTTTGCAAGCCAAGCGTTGCCCCAATGCACCGCCCGGATGAAATTTTTTAAAATCGCTGCTATTGAAACCCCGGCGATGAATCAGGGCAACCGCCAGCGCATCTCCCATAGCCAGCAAGGCCGTAGAGCTCGCCGTGGGAGCCAAACCCATGGGGCACGCTTCCCGGTCTACTTTGACATCGATGACAATATCACTATGGCGTGCCAGGGTGGAATCGATCCGTCCCGTGAAGGCGATAATCGTGCTGCCCAGCTGCTTGATACTGGGAACGAGCATATTGATTTCTTGGGTTTCACCACTGGTGGAAAGTGCGATAAGGATATCCTCGGATGCCACCAAACCCAAATCACCATGTAAGGCCTCCACCGGGTGCAAAAAAACGGATCGGGTTCCCGTGCTGTTTAAAGTAGCCACGATTTTACGCCCGATCAGGCCGGATTTCCCGATCCCTGTCACCAAAACTCTTCCCTGACACCGATAGATCATATTCACCATTTGCGTGAAGTTGTCATCCAAACGACTGACCAGATTCAATAACCCTTCGGCCTCTATTTTGAGAACCGCCACAGCTTCGGCGATAATTTTATTGTGAGTCTCTTTCTCAGCCATAATCCTTCCTATTCATAATTTGAATTCATCCCGCGCTTGTAAACCGAACCGTTGAAAGATCCGAAATTTGGTTGAACGCCGCAACCCGATTTATACCCGGGAATTCAAATTAAAAAAATGCATTTTTTAACAAAAAAAATCAAGAAATCATTTGACATTCGATTCTGACATGATTAAGTTCGCAGCTAATTTTCATCAGGACAACCTTAGAGACCTTTGAACGAAAATTTTTTCAAAGGTCTCTTTTTTAGGCCCGACGCATGATGCGCCGGCCTTGTACGGGTCCGGATCCTTACTAAATCAAAAGGGAGGTGATTCCAATGATTTGTACAACGATCAGAAATGGTGTTGAGTGCGCTTTTATGAGCGCAAATGGCTGTTCCTACAATGGCGGGATTTGCCATGAAACAATCGAGAACTGCAACGGCTGTAACCGTGCTTCCGAATTCTCAGCCGGTTGGTATTGCACAGCTTGCCCGGAGCCATCACTGAAATGGAAAAATGGCAACTGTAATCTCGCTTCCCATGTCACCCAGGAAACTGCTACCAGCAAACAGAAGATTAATCCGCTCAAAGCCTCCAAGCGAGCGCGGAAGTAATACCACCCATCCCAATCATGGCAAGCCCCGTTCTGAACAGGAACGGGGTTTTTTCGTTCAGTTTTAAGTTTTTGGTTTTAGGAACGCCAAAAGCGCTTGGCCTAAAGCTTTGAGCCGTCTTAAAACGTAAAACCTAAAACTTAAAACCGATCCTTTATCCTCCCTCTTGACATCTGATGATCAATCGTCCCTCTTGACATCTGATGATCAATCGTCCCTCTTGACATCTGATGATCAATCGTCCCTCTTGACATCTTAGTAAAATCGTCTATAAGACCTTCTCATAAAAGCGACATATTTTGAGGAGGCATAATGAATCCCTTAGCAGCAGAACTGAATCAGCTTGTGCAGGCCGAGAATCCCCATATCATGGAAATGCTGGCGTCCGTGGGCCAGCAAATGTTTTTCCCCAAAGGTATTTTAAGCCAAGGCGCTGAGGCCAAGCAGAAGGCTCACAAACTGAATGCCACCATCGGCATTGCCACCCAGGCCAACGACATCATGTATTTTGATTCTGTTATGTCCTCCATAAAAGACATCCCTGCCCGGGAATCTCTGACCTATGCGCCCTCTTTTGGCATTCCGGAACTACGCAAGGCCTGGAAGGCATCTTTATATGCCAAAAATTCCTCCTTGAAAAACAAATCCATTAGTCTTCCGGTGGTAACCAGCGGTATCACTCACGGGGTCAGTGTGTTTGCCGATTTGTGGATCGATCCGGGCGACGTGGTGATACTGCCGGAAATGATGTGGGGAAATTATAATATGATTTTTAGTGTTCGGAAAGGCGCCCGCATCCGCACCTATAAGACATTCACATCGGCGGGCGGATACAACATTGAAGCTCTCAGGGAGGCTGTTAAGGCTGAAGCCCAACAAAACAAGAAAATCACGGTGCTCTTAAACTTTCCACACAATCCCAGCGGGTATACGGCCACGGATACAGAAGGCGACCAGATTGTTGCCATTCTGACTGAAGCAGCGCAATCCGGCACCCAAGTGATGGCGGTATGTGACGATTCTTACTTTGGTTTATTTTACGAAACAACGGCACTTCAGGAATCCCTATTTGCCAGGTTGTGTGGTCAGGATCCCAAATTGCTGTCCGTCAAACTGGATGGCTGTACCAAAGAAAATTTTGTCTGGGGACTCAGAGTCGGTTTTATTACTTACGGGATTGCCGCTGCCAATCCAGAACCGGTTTATGAAGCCTTGGAGAAAAAAACGGCAGGATGTATTCGTGGCAACATCTCCAATGCATCGCATCTGGGCCAATCTATTGTCCTCAAGTCCATGCAAAGCGAGGCATATCCGATTGAGAAGCAGGAAAAGTTTCAAATCCTGAAACAGCGTGCCGCCACGGTTAAAACAGTTTTGGCAGATGCGAAATACCAGGAGGCCTGGGAAGCCTTCCCCTTCAATTCGGGTTATTTCATGTGCATCCGGCTTAAAACCGTTGATGCCGAAAAACTGCGCGTTCACCTGTTGAACACTTACGGTGTCGGTCTGATTTCCCTCGGTACCGATAAATTACGCATCGCATTTTCATGCCTGGAGGATGGTGATATTCAAACCCTGTTTGATATTATTTTGAAAGGCGTGGAGGAACTGCAGACGGACGACGAAAACTGAATCAACATCCAACATCGAACATTCAACATCCAACATTGAACGGATAGCCATTCGCAATGCGATGTTCAGTGTTGGATGTTGAATGTTCGATGTTAAGCTGTAAACAATATAGGGGGTAGGTAATCTCAATCTTTAAATATCAATAACGGACTCCCATTAAGAACAAGCCCCTGGCCGGCGCCGTAGCCCCGGCTTTGCCTCTATCCTTTGAATCCAAAATTTTACCAACTGTGTCCGCCGCGATTTTTTCCGTACCCACATCCACCAATGTACCCACAATATTCCGAACCATATACCGCAAAAATCCGTCGGCCTCGATATCAAATGAGACACGATCCTTCCCCCTTGCGCGTACCTCGGCTCGAAATACTTCCCGGACCGTGGTACTTCTGGGACTGCCGCTACCCTCAAAGGCTTTAAAATCGTGACGACCCACCAGGAAAACAGCCGCCGTTTGCATCGCCGCAAGATTCAACCTGCGTTTGATATGCCAGACATAATGCCGCTCCATAATCGCTGGCAATTCGCGATTCAATATGCGGTATTGATAGTGTTTGCTGCGGGTATCGTAGCGGGCATGAAATGCGGCCGGCATCCGTTCGCAGCTTAAGACAAGGATATCATCCGGCAGCAGGCTATTCAGCCCTTTACAATACACGTCCGGGCTCAAGCCGGCGTCGCTTTGAAAGTTCGCCACCTGGCCCATGGCGTGTACCCCGGCATCGGTTCGGCCGGACCCCGTGATCTTGCTGTTGGAACCGGTCATGGTCGTTAAAGCCTTTTCCAGCTCCGCCTGAATGGTTCGATCGGTTTTTTGACGCTGCCAGCCATGATAGCCACTGCCGTCATAAGAAATAACCAGCTTAAAATTTGAATTCTGCCTCTTCATATGCATCCATTCAGGATCTGGATCGTTGGGCCCGGAAATTTTTCATGCGATGCCTGTACTGGAATTCAACCGTCAAGCATCAGGCCGATTGTAAGCGATACAAAGGACAGCAGCGTCGAAAGTACAATTGCGGCCGATGCCAGTTCCGTGTCGCTTTTCAGTTGTGCGGAAAGCACATAAATAGATGCAGAAGTCGGTAGTGTGAGAAAAATTATCCCCACCCTAAAGGGCAAGCCAGAAACTTGCAGCACACTTAAAATCCAGAATCCCACCAGCGGTAAAAACACCAGTTTGATAATCGCACCAATGCCGGAAATGGCCAGGTTGCCTTTTAAACTTTTCAATGTCAGCCCACCACCAATCGATATCAATGCCAGCGGCAGGGCCACAGCGGACATGAGCCGCAAGGTATTTTCGATATACACGGGGAATGATCCCAGAGCACGGGCGTAAATTAATCCGGCGGCACAGGCGATCACCAGCGGATTCGTCAAAATTTCCTTGAAGAAAATAGACAGTCGGCTGCCGGTGGTCTTTGATCTGCCCGAATACCATATCAGCGTCGATACCGCCAAAATATTGATGAACGGAATGGCGACACCAATTAAAATTCCAAAATGTTGTACCCCGGCTTCTCCATAGGCATAAAATACGATGGCCATCCCGATATAGGTGTTAAACCGATAGCAGCTCTGTGAAAAAGATCCGGCCTTAAAGTCTGAGATATTGAACAGCTTTAATGCCAAAGCACTGAGGATGTAAATGATGGCAATCGACATCACGATCCCTAAACACAAGTTCCAATTGATAAATTGGCCGGTTTCAGCTGTGCCGATTTTCCAAAAGAGTAGCGCTGGGAAAAAGATGAAGTATATAAGTCTATCTGAGAGTTTTAAAAAGATATCATTGGTAAATTTCATTTGCTTGAGGAGTCGACCCAGAAGCAGAAGCGAAAAAACCGGAAAAAGGCTGGAGAAAACCAGTGTCATGCCTTAGATCCTATCACAACGAACACCGGCTAGAAGTTCCTCCAAAAAGTCATCAATGCTCCCGGAGAACTGCTCGATGGCGTAGATTTTACTGCAGGACCTGCAGCGAAGTCGTATTTGGGTTCACGTTTTGTGTAAAACAAGGCGTGAACCACATTGATTACATTCAATATTTATTTCATGTGATCGTATCACTTGTGTCCCCTAAGACGCGAAACGCTGTCTTATCAAGCGCATGGTTTCAGGCTATATAAGCCATTATCATAGGGCTGTCAACGCCACCGACTTCGTCCATGGCTTTTGATTCGTCACATGGTTCCGGCACAGACCGCCGCACACAAGGAAATACAAGCCATATCTTTACTTTCATTGGGAATGGTGGCACATTAGGTGAAAATATCAAATATGGGGAAATATGAGATGTTTCATGCTTGGTTGTGCGCGTCAGGGCATGAACATTTTTGGCAACCGGTATAAAAAGTAGATAACTGATCAACAGCTTTTACAGAACAAGGAACGTGTAATGACATCCTTTAAATGCAGTGGTTTTCTGGCAGCAGGCATTCATTCGGGTCTGAAAGCAGATGGCGAGAAAGATCTGGGGCTGATCTTTTCCGAAACGCCGGCAACGGTCGCTGGTGTATTCACCCAAAACCAGATAAAAGCCGCACCGGTTTTGATCGACCGGAAACGAATTCAAAAGGGAGTCGCCAGAGCCATTCTCGCCAATAGTGGTAATGCCAATTGCTGCAACGGGGAGCTTGGTTACCAGCATGCCCTGGAAATGGCCGCAACGGCCGCGCACCGGCTAAACATTCCAGAACAGGATGTCTTGGTTTCCTCAACCGGTGTAATCGGCGAGCCCTTACCGATCCACAAAATCAATGCCGCTGTTCCGGATCTCGGACGGGCGCTACATGCAGAAGGATTCGATGACTTTGCCCGGGCCATCATGACCACCGATACAGTTCCTAAAATTGAGCATCGTCAGGGCGTGATAGGCGGTCAACGCTATAATGTCTTGGGTGTCGCCAAGGGCTCCGGAATGATCGCTCCCAATATGGCCACCATGCTTTGTTTTATCTGTACAGACCTGGCAATTCCCCCACAGTTGCTTCAGCCGGCACTTGACTCGGCTGTTGACTTAACACTCAACCGTATCTGCATCGACGGGGATACCAGCACCAATGACACCACCCTGATCCTGGCCAATGGGTGTTCCGGCGCATCGATCACCAATCAAGAGCAGGCCGACGAATTTCAGCCGCTGCTCCAAGATTTGATTTCGGGCCTGGCCCAGAAACTCGTCAAAGATGGCGAGGGCGTCACCAAGTGTGTAAATGTCCATGTTATCGGGGCGGCTTCGGATGCCGATGCCCGTCAAATAGCCGAAACGGTGGCAACGTCCCCCTTGGTCAAGACCGCTCTGTTCGGAATGGACGCCAATTGGGGCCGCATAATCGCCGCCATCGGGAGATCCGGCGTCTCCATCGACCCGGATGGCATCGATATCTTTTTCAACGATATCCAGATGACACATAAGAGTACGGGTTGCGGGTCTGAAGCCGAGGAAAAAGTAACCCGGGTACTGCGTGAAACGGAATTTAGCATCACCATCGATCTAAACATGGCGGACGGTAACGCATCGGTATTAACCTGTGATTTTTCATTGGATTATATCAAGATCAATGCGGATTATAGATCGTAATTTGAGATAGGCTGTAGACCTTTAGACTGTCGGCTGTAGGCGCCTAGAGTCTAAAGCCTAAACACCGAAAAAGCTATGGATTCAGATCTAGTAAAGATAAATCAAGAAAACAAATAAAGTTTGAAATTCTGAAGAGATAACGCCAAAATGCCCCCCATTCGGCTTCAAAAATTCTTATCGTCGGCCGGATTTTGTTCGCGGCGCCGGGGCGAAGTATATATTCGCGCAGGACGTGTGCGCGTCAACGGAGAAGTCATTACCGAGCTGGGTACGAAAATCGATCCGGACAATGACCACGTCCAGGTTGATAAGCACGTATTAACGCGTCCACCACGACATGTTTACATCGCCCTGAATAAACCCAAATCCTATATCACCACCTGCAGTCAAAAACACAGGAAGATCGTCATCGACCTCGTGGATATCCCCGAACGGATCTACCCGGTAGGCCGGCTTGATAAGGACTCCACCGGGCTTCTGTTATTAACCAATGACGGCAACCTCCACCACCATCTGCTGCATCCTTCCTTTGATCATGAAAAGGAATACGATGTCCATGTGGCCGCACCCATCTCGGATGAGGACCTCGAGCGCTTAGCCTCGGGGGTTACGGTCTTGGGAGCAAAGACCCGAAAGGCCGGTATCAAACGAATTTCCCAAAAGCGATTTCGCATACGTCTCAAGGAAGGGAAAAATAGACAAATCCGCCGGATGGTTCACAAAGTCGGAAACACGGTCACTGCCTTAAAACGGATCCGGGTGGCCAATATCAAGCTCGGCAATCTACCCGAGGGGGCCTGGCGCTATCTCACCAAAAATGAACTCAGAAGACTACGAAAGTCCTTGTCTGATTAGACCGGTCGTCATCCTTTGGTTCTCCAGCCTTACGTTGCTACCAGTCGGCCTGATTTCATAACCGATCCGGGGGCACAAATCCTGGCTTGGATTGATATGTCCATCTTTAATGGCGGCGGCTCAACATAAAAAAGCAGATGGCATGCCATCTGCTTTTTTATGTAACCCACTATATTTATAACTATTACATTGGTTTGCGAGGTTGTTTGCGTCTATCCATGCCGCTTCGCCGGTCCTCAATACGCCTTCTTTCAGGTATATGGACCGCATATGAAAAAACACGTCTGTCGACACCGGAACGCCGGCCGTTATTATCTAGAAAGCCCTCTTTCATACGTATCTTGATCTCCCTGCGCACTTGTCCTGGCAGAATACGTCACTTTTTAGGATGCTCGGAGATTTACCATGCAAGAACCGTGCGCACGCAAGCAATTATAGTATATATATAATAATACCATTTAGTTATATTGCTAGTGCTTCAGGAGTCATTCATACAGATAGGAAAAAGATTCCCCAACCTTTGTGGTGCAGATTCCATAATAAGGCTATGTTTTTATTTCTTTTTATACTATTATCCGATGAAAATGACAAGATCACCTGACATCTCCATCATTATTCCGGTTTGGAACGAAAGTTCCGCGATCAATCCAACCTTAAAGCATTTACGGCAACAGTCTCCTGATAAGCGGATTGAGGTTATCGTTGTTGACGCCCATCCGGACATCACAACCCTGCAGGCCATTGATGTTCAGCCGTCATCTCATTTTCTGATCAAAACAATGCCAACTGAAAAAGGACGCGGCCTGCAGATGAATCGCGGCGCCCAAATCGCGAAGGGATCGATTTTATTGTTTTTGCACGCAGACACCTTGTTGCCGGCTGGCGCTTTTAATGCTGTTTTAACCGTTCTGCAAAATCCAAATCTGGTTGGCGGTGCCTTTGATTTACATATTCGCTCGGAGCGCTGGGGTTACCGCATCATCGAAACCGTTGGCAGTATCCGTTCCCGATTGACGCGCGTACCCTATGGTGATCAAGCCATCTTTATGCGCAAATCCTATTTTGATATCATCGGGGGATTCCGCCCGTTTCCCATTATGGAAGATGTGGATCTGATGCGACGGATTAAAAAACGCGGTGACCGCATCCAAATTATTTCCACACCGGTGCAAACCGATCCCAGACGCTGGGAAAAGGACGGACTGATTTATGGCACCCTTCGCAACTGGACCCTGATGATTCTCTTTTTGGCGGGCGTGTCACCCCGTCGATTGGTGAAATGGTATCGATAAGGTAATATAAGCTATCAGTGATAAAGTATAAGCAATCAGCTGCTTAAGGCTTACAGCAGCCAGCGACCATCATCCAGCATCCAGCATCCAGCAAACTATCAAGGCGAAGATCTCAAGATAATATCCCCAAAGTATGCCGTCGCTGACTCGCCGGTATTGTCGGTGTCTGTCATAATCACAATGCCCGATATCATGGGGGGATCGGTCTGGAACGCGCGGCGGTAATCTGCAACCAGGTTGCGGCTGTGTGAAACCCATTGGCCGACTTTTTCAGACCCGGACGCCACGACGATCATCATGGCACGGTCGGTATACGGATTGGGAACAAACTGGTTTTGTTGGGCGTGGCTGGCCCAGATATAGTTAAGGGCGCCGGTTGGCGGATACTCGCCATATATTATCTTGGCGGCTTTGTATTTGACCCGATCCCCAAAGCTTAACTTGTCGGGATCATATTCAAAAGTCACATAGATGCGCGCTGCATAGTCATCGCCGGATTTTTGGGTTACATCTCCCTTATCAAGGATATTGGACACCTTCCATCGCCATTCCAAAATAGGATAGGCCCGGGGATCAATCTGTATCTTGCGTACCAATCCGGAGGCGGCAGCATCACTGACGGCGCGAACCACGGTCGTGCCGTCTTGGCTTACCAGTTCATAGCGCGTATGGTTTTGGATCTTTTTAAACACCAACGGCTCCCATTGGGGAGGCAAATCCGGACCGGTCTGCAAGGCAGAAAACGTTGCCACCGCCAAGCGGTCCGGTCGGTCTTCACCGGCGATCATGCCCGGCCCCAAAGCAACCAAAAAGCCCAGCGTCAACATAACGACATCCAACAATCGGTCACGTAATTGCTTCATTCTGGATCCAATCACGGTTATGGGAATAATTGATTTAAAAATGCCATGGTTTTCAGGGCCCGCGCCCCTGATTTATTTCGATCGTAAAATGATCCTAAATCTTCATACGTATCAATATCCTGCCAGGCCGGTAATATCCGGTATGTCAGCTTTGCTTTTTTAATTTGCGCCAATGTCTGCCGGTATACCTGACTGCTTCCCCATCTTATGCCATTAAATATGTCACCGTTGAAAGCCTTTTTTTGAAATCCGATCAAATAGTAACCGCCATCGATTGCCGGTCCGATAACCACATTATTTTCCTGCAATGCCCCAAAAGCCGTATGGATGATCTCGATATCCAGATCCGGGAAATCACTCCCAATTAACACAGCGCATTTTGTGCCCCCCCCAAAAGTATCAATGAATGCTGTCTGCATGCGCTGCCCGAGCGCCGGTCCAACTTGCGGATGGCAGTGAGCATCACGCCCCAACCAGGTCTGCACCCGAGCGGCCTGATCTGCGGGCGTATAGAAAACAGATAGTGGGTATGATCCGGATTTTAGCGTGGCAATCATATCTTCCACAAAACAGCGATATAGCGCCAACGTCTTATCATTACCCAGTTTCCTTGCCAGGCGCGTTTTAACATGACCCCGCTGGGGAGCGCGTACAAACAGCAGGACACGTTGATACGCTTGGCCGGCTTGGCTCTGGGTCGGCATTGACACCAAAAAATATCTCCTTATTCTTATCTCTGAAATCGTGTTATGACTATCGCGTGTTAATCTTACGTCCCGGAGACGCACATTTTATACCAAATGCCAAAAAGAGGTCCGAAATAAGTGAACCGTTCTTTGCAAGAAACGGAGCATTATTCTGGCAACCACGCTAACATTTGGACCAGGGAGGAAAACATCCCATTGAATATCATCGCTATCATCATCCTCACCGCCATTATTTTGGATGTCGCGGTCAACATCTTAGCAGATTTTCTCAATTTAAAAGGACTGCAGAACAAGGTCCCGGCGCCGTTTCAAGATGTATATGATGCTGATCAGTATCAGAAATCACAAGATTATCTGCGCGTCAACACCCGTTTCGGATGGATAAGTTCCGCATTCAATCTCATGGTCCTGCTATTTTTTTGGTTTCTTGGTGGGTTCCAGACCATGGACGCATGGGTCCGATCTTTTGATACGGGGCCGGTTCTCACCGGTCTTTTTTACATGGGCGGGTTGATGCTCCTCTATACTCTCCTGGCCCAACCCTTTTCTGCATATGCAACCTTTGTCATTGAAGAACGCTTTGGATTTAACCAAACAACCTGGAAGACCTACATCTTAGACCGTCTCAAAGGTTTGGCAATTGGCCTTCTTTTGGGCACACCTTTGCTTGCCGGAATCCTGGCGTTTTTTAATTATGCCGGCAAATTGGCCTGGCTGTACTGCTGGCTAGTGGCCGTGACCTATATGCTGGTGGTGCAATATGTAGCGCCCACCTGGATTATGCCCCTATTTAACAAGTTTAAACCCCTTGAGGATGGTCAACTAAAAGCGGCCATCATGTCCTATGCCGCATCAATCCAGTTTCCGTTAAAACAGATCTACATCATGGATGGTTCCAAACGATCGCGCAAATCCAATGCCTTTTTTACCGGTTTCGGCAAAAATAAGCGCATCGTTCTGTTTGACACCCTGGTGGATCAGCATAGCGTCTCAGAATTGGTGGCGGTCCTGGCCCATGAAATGGGGCATTATAAAAAGAAACACACCCTGCAAGATTTAGTGGTGGGCGTCGTTCATACCGGACTCATGTTTTACCTGTTGTCTTTTGTCATTTCATACCGTGGTTTGTTTGACGCTTTTTACATGGCGCACATATCGGTTTATGCCGGCCTGATCTTCTTTGGGATGTTGATCGCTCCCGTCGACTTTTTTGTGGGCTTGCTCACCCAGATGCGCTCACGGCACAATGAATACCAGGCTGATCGATTTTCAGTGAAAACCACGGCAAACCCAACCGCCATGATTGATGCCTTAAAAAAACTATCTGTGCACAACCTGTCTAACTTGCGTCCCCACCCGTTCTATGTCTTTCTCAATTACTCCCATCCGCCGGTTTTGAATCGCATCGAAGCCATCCAAAAAGTCGGTGCCGACCTCTGATATCTGAAACGCTTAGGATGGATTAACCCTGACCTTGCATCTTTGGGCTCAGGTGAAGAACCAGTGTTTCGATCCATCAAGTGCGTTGATCATCTCTTTGACGTAACGAGGAGGCTGCCCGTCCAGCCATCCGGGCATGCCCCCGGCATCTACATAGTGAATGATGTCCTGAAAAACAGCCTTCGAAAAAACATAATCGCCAATCCTGATATTTCGGTCGGTCTTTAAAAAAGTTACCGTTATGGGTGATTGGGTGGCAAATGGCCGTATGATCTCACGGATTAAATTTTGATTTTGGTAGCCATATGGTTTTTGTTTAAATCCAGCGCGCTCCTCCGGAAACGGATACCGCTTGTAGACTTCACCGATAAAACCGCTAAGTTCAAAACCGTAAATGGCTCCGGCCAGGTTGCCGATTAGATCTGGGTTTGGGATTACATATATCGACCATTCATCATGAACGCGGTCTGGATCCGAAACCCAAGCTTTGACCCTGGCGCTGAAATCGGTAGCAAAGAAAAAATAGCGGTCCATGAGCAGCATATCCGTTTCGATATTGAAGAATCCAACGGCGATTTGACCGTGACTGTGGGATGTAAATGCTATCGGCATAACAAACGCTCCATAATGCGAATGAATCCCGTGCCGCAAGACGTCGGCGAGGGGTTTAGCCCAACGGGTATAAATATGCGCGTATCTAAAAAATCAAGTTTTCGCTAAAGGAGGTTCGCCGGTTTCAGTTTTCACAAGGCAACGGTTACCGTTTTGGCTGGTGAAAACTGAACACCAGCGAACCGGATTCAATGGATCCCCACGGGTAAACCCGTGGTCCCATGGAAATATCCGTCTTCGCCTTCGGCTTCCGTCTTTGCTCTGCGAGCTACGCCGAGACAAGACGCCGCGATTATCCGCCTTGTCTTTGGGGTGACATCGCGCCCTAGCATTAACTTGTTTTTTTGGCATTCATCCACGGGCAAGCCCGTGGCATTCTGCGAAGGCGGATAAACTTAAGTTATAAAGAACCGCCTAAAAATATGTTCTTACTATTCAGCACCTACTCGAAAATTATTTTTTTCTAAAGTATTTAGAAAATTTGCCGATATATCACCCAGCTTACAAAGCTTAAAAAGGTGCATGCAGGGCGTAACCTTACTCAGACATTATATCAGAGGCAAACCATGTCATTAACCGGAAATATAGGGACCATCTCTCTTTCAGGCTTATTGCAACTATTAAGCCGGGAACAGAAAACAGGTATTCTTTCTGTCAGACAATCTGACATGGAGTTCCAGTTGTTCTTATTGGACGGCAATGTTGTTTACGCCACCCAGACACTGAAAGTTGCAAGACTGGGTGAGCTATTGGTAAATGACAACCACCTAACAAAAGCACAACTCAATGAGTGTCTAAAAATCTCTTTCAAAAAAAAACAAGCCCTTGGAAAAACGCTGGTTGAATGCAAGCACATCACCAAAGAAATCCTGGAAAAATATCTTTATGCGCAGGTTCAGGAAATTGTCTTTACTTTATTCTGCATGGATGAAGGTACCTTTCTGTATAAGAACTCTCAATTTGAGATGCGCTGGCTGGTGCCGGTAGAGATAAACACCCTCCGGCTGGTTATGGAGGCATTGGAGCGGCTTGATGACAACAGGCTCGATGCCTATGAACAAGTCGCTTTTGCCTGAAAACTCCCCAAGAGGCTGAGGCGCCGCGCTAAAACCGTTGTATCAAATAGGCATATACCGGTACTTGGCTCTTTTCCTTGATCTGTTTAAACTGCGTTAGAAGTTCCCGTTTTTTGGGACTGTCTTTTAACACTGATGGAAAGGGTGTTAAGAATATTGTGGCTTGGATCGAATCTCAACTGAGCAAACCTTTCAGCAGCCCGATCAGGGCAAGAATGATCAGCAATATCAAAACGTGTTGTCGAAATGCGCTTTCATTTATATTTTTAAACAAACGACTACCCAGATGAATACCCCCTAACAACGGCAACAGTGCCATAATGGTCAAGCGGAGCGTCTCCAGCGTGGTCAGGCCTTGAATGGATGCCACCACCAGACTGATGACATCAATTCCTAGGAAATAGGCAATGATGGATGCCCGTGAAACCGCTACACCGGCTGGTGACGACAGATAAAAAAGAATCACCGGCGGCCCGCCGATTGCAGCCGCACCATTGAGCAAGCCGCAGGCTAGGCCGGTTGTCAGAATTAACGGTCTCCCGGGCATGCGTCGCCAGGCCCAGCCAGTTAAAAGCAGGATGGCGGCGATCAGCACCAAAGCAGAAATGAATATGCGCATGGGTTCGGCTGGTATGGTTGCCAGGAAATAAACACCCGCCGGGATTGCAAACAAGGAGCCGGTGAGCAGCCAGCGCAGGGAATACCAGTCAATTTTGCGCCAAACCTGCGGAATTAACCGGATACTGGCGAACACCTCGAGAATCAGTACGATCGGAACGACCTGGGCTGGCGGTAAGACAAGCGACATGCTTGTCACTGCGACCATGGCGAATCCAAAACCGCTGTACCCCCTGATAATCCCGGCGATGAATACGGCTATCCAAATGATAATGAGCGTGACGAGTTCGTAGCCAAACAGAGTCAAGGAATTATTCCAATTTTCATTTCACTGGTATTTGCGCTTGCATGCTTGCGTTCATATTCGGAAATACACCCACCAAGCAGCCTTGATAGTATTTTGACAAAGCCGGCGTCAAGAAAATTAAAAGCCGAAGGTAAATCTCGAGCTATTCTGATGCACAATCTCTCCGTAGGCACGTATCCACTGGTTTTCTTCTTGGGATAGCGGACCCTTGTTCCGTAGATTATGGATGTTTGCTTCAAGTTGCTGATGATTTTTGGGACCCGTGAGAACCACATCCACATGCTCATTGGACAGACAGAAACGATAGCAATCCGTTGCTGTCATAACCGGACCCGTCCATCCTTTAGGCCGCTTGAGTAGGCCCCGCCAGCGCGTGGCGGTGTAGGCAACGATGGCTGGATTGCGTATTGCCAGATGGGGAAATATATCCTCCTCCGCACCCGGATGTGCGGCATTGTACCGAACCATCAGCAGATCCAGGGGTGAATCCTTGACCAGTTCGCCGGCCCGTTTGCGGTCATGAATACTTACCCCGATCGCCCGCACTTTGCCCGATGCTTTCAGAGAAATCAAGGCATCGATAGTGGAGGACGTCCAGGCGCTGGTACGTCCCAGCCAGAAGATTTGGAGTATATCCAGATAATCGGTATCCAGTCGTTTAAGTAAGCGCTCACACCCCTTGCGGATGCCACCCCCAAAAAAACCAGTGGTGGGGCCGGTGGCCACCACTATCGATTCCCGGTCGCGCTTTAAAGCAGCCTTTAGCGCAGGCGTGACCTGTTTGGATCTGGGCGTCCAAAACAGATAGTTGATACCCTGATCCAGCGCCCAATCCAAATCTGAACCCGAAATCCCGAAATTGGTTGCCAACCCGAGTCTGAATACGCGCCGATCCAGGGCCGGCACATCCCGATAGAGAAATTGATCGCTCATTATCATCTCCTTTGGTAATGGATTTAAGCCGAGTATGATTATGCCGATACACGTTTGATACCTGTAAAAGGGGGCCGCTTACGGCTCAGTGCTTTTTCTGGATCCCCGATTTCGAGGCTGTGGCTTATAGCTTTGGGCTGGCCGCTTAATTCTGTATTCTGACTCCTGAGTACTAAGAAGTACTCCGCCGACGCTTAACACTGCCGCTCCCACTGATGCGAACCTCCTGATCCCGAATGTCGCCATCATATATCACCGTGCCCGATCCGCTGATGCTACCTTTCAAATCCCCACCGTGCATGGAGACCGAGACTTTAGATGAACCGGACAGATTAATTTCTGCATGGGTAACCGGGTTGTTAGCCAAATCAATCTGGGTGGAGCCGGAACCCTTTAAAGTTAAGTAGTAAATACTATTTTGGCGGCCATGTATATGGGTAGAGCCACTGGCTTTTATCTTCAGGTGTTCGGTCTCGTCGTCAAGCTCAAGAACGTCCAGCCGTTCCAGGCATTGTTGCGCTGTCAGCATCGGATAGTTGGTCCCAAACAGAACTTTCTTCCTACCGGACCCGCGCATGAAGTCCACCAGTTCCCCTGGATAGCGGTGCGCCACCCAAGCGGACGTATCGATAAAAATATTCTCATACTTGGTCGCCAGAGATATCATTTCCAGAGTCCAGGGAAAACCGATATGTCCCCCCACAACTTTCAGTTCAGGAAATTCCAGGGCCACATCATCCAAATACGGAATCGGCCTTCCGGGTTCTGATGATCGCATGGGGCCGGTATGTCCCACCTGCAAACAGACCGGGATGCCCAGTTCTACACATTCGGCATACAGCGGGTAGTAGCGTCGGTCGTTGGGTGGCAGCCCCCAAAGCCAGGGCACAATACGCAATGCGCGAAAACCCAACTTATTTACACAGCGCCGTAACTCTCGAACAGCTAGCATGGGATGGTTGAGATCTACCGCCGCCACACCAACCAAACGGTCGGGATATCTATCCACAAAGTTAGCCACCTCGTCATTTGAGATCAGGGCCCCGCCGGGGCCATGCCAGGCACACACCAGCCCCTTGGCCACGTCGCCACGATCCATGGCATCAATTGTTACGGATAAAGGAATCTCTTGATCCGCCACTTGCGACCGGGTCCAGCGGCGTAAGGAGTCAAACATCGGATCCTGCCAAAACCGCAGCGTCGGATGCTGCATCCAAACGTCAATGATACGATGAAAGAGGTTGACATGGCATTCCTATTTAAGAAAATTTTGGGTTTATTTTGAGAACGCTATCCGGCTTCATCATCGCGATGAACCGTATCCGGAGAAAATGCCGGGGAACACACAGCGATGTACTCAGCGCCATCTGGCCCGGGTGTACTATAGCGAACCCATTGCCCCGCAGGAACAATGACGGCTTCGCCTGAATGAATATCATAAGTCTTTTCTTTGGTGGCAACTCGCAACATCCCTTTTAATACGAGGGTATACTCGTCAAATTCGGGTTGCTGTCCCGGTTCGATCCATCCGGCCGGACTGTTCATTCGCGCAACACTTAGATCTTCTGTCTTTGAATTCACCCGACCGACGAATTCCTCGATGATTTTCGGTTTATTGCCGGCGGACGGTATGATGGCGGGCTTGGCTATTTTGATCATATGCTTTTTTACTCCGCATTATCGCTTTTAGCAGATAGTCACTTACCATTTTTGGCTTTAAACATTTAATTTGAACCCGATATCCACCTCAGAAGCCGGTACGCCGCCACGAACACCCCAATTGTCTAAAGGCGGCTCGTTCAGGACAATGAAAATATCAGCAGGTTCGATGCCAAGCTTGCCGAATCGCCTCACAATCGATTGATAGAGTCTGCGTTTTGCTTCCAATGTTCGCCCCGGAAACAGGGTGAATTCCACCAAGGTGTAATTCTCCGTTTTGTCGGGCGGCACAGCAAAGTGTTCGGGTTTATGCTCAATGTATCGAATTTGGCGATCACCCTCCGGCACTTTCAGCGCTTCACGCTGGGCCTGGTAGACGGCTTGCATCATTTCCTCAACTTCATTAGCGGGACGAGATCTGCGGACTTCAATTTTTGCAAGCGGCATGATTTCCTCTCAGGTTTCGCTCTCTGTTTAAATTTAAATTCTCCACTGCGACCCGAATTAGGCCTTCGAGTGAGCATTCGAATACGGCAAGCTCATTCGACATAGTCTCGTTTCATAAAATCGTAGAACACGATTTTATTGTACCATCAAGAAAGCAAAACGATCCATTTTTTGATCATAGTCCGTGCGCACATTGATCTCAAAACCGAATTTACGAACGGTGGAATAAACATCCACGGCCATGGCTTCCGGGGCCGGGCGGGCCATGCGGGGTTGCTCACAGGTCTCTCGCTTACCGCTGCATTCCTTGCAAAAACAGCAGGAATCCATGAACAACAAAAAGGCGCGCTCGAATCCGGCCAGGAAGACAGCGCGTTCCAGCTCCACCAGTTTGGCATTAATCCGGGCTGACCAGGTATGGCGATCCTCGGGTTTATCCATCAGGCCTTCAAAATGCAGGATAATGCCATCACCATACTCCTTGAAAAAGCGTTCGCATTCAGGCACAGGCGGTGTATTGGGCGGACAGGCACCACCGTGGCCGTATTCGCCACAGCCAAACATACATTTCATGCGCACCCATTGGGCTACGACGATTTGCTGGGGGTCAATCCATTTGTAATCGGTGTACTCGTGTGATTGTAATACTGAGTCTATGGTTTTCCTCTGCTCTGCTGTCAAAGCCATACGTCTAATTCATCCCTTCCTTGTTAGCTAAAAATTGGTACCAACCTTTTTATACACTCGCTCGAAATGATCCAGAAATGATTGTGCATCCATCCCCTTGTCAAATTCCTTTAGCCATTTCCGAATATATTTCAAATCAACTTCTCGATTTTTAATCAGCACACTTTTTACATCTTCTAAATCCCGGGGCCTGCCGGCAAATATTTTATGAGTTTCTCAAGATCATCGATACCGAGTCCAAGCGTAATATCGATATCTCGGGTAAGACGAGGTTCTCCGTATAATAATACTGCCTGTCCTCCAATCACCATATAGGGAATTCCGGCAAGACCAAGATGGTTACCTATATCTGAGAGGAGTTTTTCAAACATGAATTCAATATCCTGGCTACCCGAATGTCTGTTTCAATTCCTTCCATTGGGTCTTTAGGCGGGAGAGTCCCAAGTGCCACACCTTCCATCCAGAGAGAAGTAAAAATACTCAAAGCCTTATGGTAAGGTAGTGGCCCTGTAGTTTTGGATAAGGCCTCCGTGAATGCCTGGAACTTTTTAGGATTTTTTATCATAATCAGTGGGGCTAACCATCAGGATTTCACAATCTTCTGATGATCAGTTTATGTTAAAATATATAAATTTGTCAAGAAGTTATCGTCACAATCTACCAACTTATTTCCTTGAATATTAACCCTAAATTTTAGCGTTCCTGCATTGGATTATACCGCGATATGTGCTATGATTTGCTTATTCAATCACTTGATCGGCTTGTCGCAGGAGGATCAGCATGAATGCCGAACCGGCCTTAAAACCACACATTCCCATTAAAACCCCCAAAGGTCTTTCTCCCCGCATCACCTGCCTGCGCAACTACTATTTTGAGGGCTGCAAACGCAAGTGGAACAATGAATTCACGGCCTGGTCTACGGGCACCCCCTGGGATCTGCTCTATCAGGAGATGACCTACTACATCGTTCCCGAAGTCTATATGCTATTGGATACCCTGGGGGGCGGCTACCATCAAGGGGCCAGGATGACGATCATGCCGATGCGCTGGCCAAAAAAGTGATGGATCTTTGGTGTGGCGAAACCTGGAAACACCAAACCCGCTCGACCCGGCGCCAATTTCGTCCCGGCATGCTCAGTTGGAACTATTGGGCCGGCGACGGCTTTATCATGGCTGCCAGCGCCAACGGACGCACCAAGGGTCAATTTTTATCCAATGCCATTTGTCCCTCCAATGGCGCCGACATCAAGGGACCCACGTCCAACGCCAACTCGGTGGGCAAGGTATTGGGCGGCAAAGCTGCGGACGGTAAAGGGGATTGGCATGACACCCTCAAGTGTCTACCCAACGGCGCCAGCCATACCATGACCTTTAACCCGTCGATGATCAAAGATCCCGAGCATCAAAAAAAATTTAAAGCTTTCCTCAAGGGCTACGCTGAAAACGGCGGAACGGCTTTACAGATCAATATACTAGATCCGGATATGCTCAGAGAAGCCCAACAAAATCCCACCGACTACCGGCATCTGCTGGTACGCATCACCGGTTATAATGCCTACTTCACCACCGT
>Ga0180435_10000250_pt1 | contig 55582 bp, 47 predicted proteins | sample SS_ome_3_FD_132467 | JGI IMG/M metagenome (GOLD analysis project Ga0180435, IMG submission 132467) | Hypersaline lake sediment archaeal communities from the Salton Sea, California, USA - SS_3_S_1 metaG | ecosystem: Environmental > Aquatic > Non-marine Saline and Alkaline > Hypersaline >... | reverse complement strand
GCGGGATCATGAAGCAGATGAACGTGGTGCTTGTCTGCACCACCGACGACCCGATCGATTCGCTCGAACATCACCTCGCGGTCGCAGAAGACCGATCGTTCGACATCGCGATGCTGCCGACGTTCCGGCCGGACAAGGCGATGGCGACGAAATCGCCCGAGGCGTTCGATCAGTGGGTCGACAAGCTGGCGGTCGCCGCGGATATGGAGATCACGGACTTCGACTCGTTCGCAGCGGCCCTGGGCTCACGGCACGCGTTCTTCCACGACAGCGGATGCCGCCTCAGCGATCACGGGCTGGGAACCGTGTGCTGGTCCGAATGCTCGGATGACCAGGCCGCCGCCATATTCGACAAGCTGCGTTCGGGCACAGCAATCGACGTCGAAGAGGCCGCAGGCTTCCAATCGAATCTGATGCACCGTTTCGGCATGATGGATTTCCAGGCCGACTGGACACAGCAGATCCACTACGGCGCCTTGCGGAACAACTCGACCCGCATGTTCGAACAACTCGGACCGGACTGCGGGATCGACTCGATCGGCCAGGGCGACTCGGCCGCCGGGCTCAGCGGCCTGCTGGACAGCCTCGACCGCAAAGGAGCCCTCGGAAGGACGATTCTCTACAACATGAACCCCTGCGACAACGAAATGCTCGCCACGATGGCCGGCAACTTCCAGGGCGGCGTCGCCGGCAAAATGCAGTTCGGCAGCGGCTGGTGGTTCCTCGACCAGTTGGACGGCATGACCCGCCAGATCGACGCCCTGTCGAACACCGGGCTGCTCAGCCGTTTCGTGGGAATGCTGACCGATTCGAGATCGTTCCTGTCGTACACACGCCACGAATACTTCCGACGCCTGCTGTGCAACATGCTGGGCGATGAAATGGAGGCCGGCCTCCTGCCGAACGATCTGGAGATGATCGGACGCCTGGCCGCGGACGTGTCGTATAACAACGCACGCGACTACTTCGGATTCGACATATAGAAGCCGGGAACATTCGCCTGCTCCCGGCTTCTACGCAAGTTCGACAATCTCCGCGTCGACGATCGACCGGCGGAGGTTTACTTGTTTGAGTAGAGGATTATGTTCCGAACGATTTCGAACGCCGACTTCGGCGTGTAGCCGTCGATCGCCAGCGAAGGATATCCCACGAGGTTCGCCGTCAGATCCATCTCGGAAAACAGGATCGCCGGACGCCCGCCGACCAACACCGAATAAATCTGCGGATATCTCTCATCTATCAGCAGTTGGGTGTGCTGTCGGAAGCTGACGGTCTTTATCGTGTGGCCTTCGATGCTGTACAGCGGCGAGGTGAACGCCAACTGCCTCGGGCGGTTTCGGCGTCCGGGGAACATCTCCTTCAGCGTATCGCGAACTGAGCGTGCGAACGGCTTTACGCCGCCGAGGCGCCCGTTTCCGCCGGCCACGTCGATCAGCACAGTTCCGCCGGCCTCAACGAACGACTTGATCGCGGACTTCTCGGCCTCTGAGAAAGTCACCGAGTCGGTTCCGGTCATAACCGCCAGCTTGACGCCTGACGCCGGCAGATCGGTGATCCCGATCGCATCTCCGATCTCCAGCTTCACGCCGGCTCGGTTCTTCATCTTGATCGCCAGGGCCTTGTCGGCCATCGGCTCGGGATTCCAGTTGCCGGTGTACTTCAGGCGGACTATGCGGATAGTCTTGTCGGTTTTCCCGCCCTTGTCTCTGGGCCAATGGCTCACGCCTCTGTGCCGGAGGTTGTACAACTGCCCGGCGACGTACCTGGCGATATTCGTGGCGCCCCTGAAGTGCGGCGCGCCGGTTGAGGTCGTGCTGATGCCCGACTGCCAGTGGCCGACCATGTCCTTGTCGGTGTGAATTATCAGCGGTCTAACGCCGTTGCTGACAAACTCGAACTTCAGACTGTCGGCCGGCAGATCGTAGTACACCCTCTTGGTGTAGAGCGGGTGCGATTTCGCGATCGGAGTGAGCTTGTAGTCCGGGAGCATCTGCTGGTAGACCTTTCGCATCCCCTCGCTGAAGGGCGATCCGCCGAACGTCGATTCGGTAACCGTCAGGATCGTTCCGCCCTGCTGGACGAAATTCCTCATCTTGCTGACGTCGGCGTCGGTGAACGTAGGAGCCTCGGATCCGGTGATCACGAGTATCGGAGCGTCGTGCCAGTCGCGGATCGGCATCTTGAGGTTCACGATCTGCCAGTTCAGCGTCTTTTCGAACGTCTTGGACATCCAGCGGGTCAGCGATGCGAGGTCTCTTGGGCGGTTGTTCCAGTCGCCGTTGTACTGAAGTTTGTTGAACAGCACCGGGTGCTGTCCGCGGATCAGAAAGAGCATCGAAAACGCGGTGGCGTAGACTTCGCCCCAGGATCCGTCGGGCTTCTGAGTTTTCATCAGGTGGATAGCGCCGTCCTTGTACCAGTCGCGTCCGTTGAAGTACTTGTATCCGCACGCCAGTCCGACGCGCTCGATGCCGTACATGTAATAATTTCCGTGACCGCCGCCCCAGTTATTAAAGGTCTTGTCGAGTCGATTGATCCCCTTCTGGATGACCATCAGCGCCTTGAAGTCCTCGGCGCGGGCCCGCTTCTTGACGAACGTCTGGGCGTAGAGGTTGTCGACACAGACGTACATGCTGGCGATTCCCGCCGCGGTCATCGTCGGCTTGTTGCCGATGCCCTTGTAGTCCCATCCGCCCTCGGGCGACTGGGTCCGCATCCAGTGGTTCATGCACTTTGTCCAGATGCCGGTCCGGATCGACACGTCGTTGAGGCTGCCGGCCCACATCGCCAGCAGACCGAACTGGCTGGTTGAGTTGTCGCCGCCGGACTTCGGCGAGCCGCCGGTTTCGTAGTGGAAGCTGCCGTCCGCGCTCGATTCGATCACGCGTCGGATATCGCTCTTGAGAATCTCGACGTACTTGTTGGCTGTCTTCCTGTTGGCCACTTCCCACGCGTTTGCCCGCATGCCGATGCAGTAGACCATTTTGTCCGGCGTTCTCTCCAGCCACGCCAGGGCCTTGGCCATTCTGGGCTCCTGGGGATTCACGCCGGATTCCAGCAGCGCGTAGATCGCCATGGCGCCCGGACCGGTGGGATATTTGTCTCCACCGTAGCCGGCCCAACTGCCGTCATCGGCCTGCTGAGCCCAGAGGTACTCGGCGCCTTTCTGAATGGCCATCTTCACCGCGGCGTCGGAAAACGCCGACTGGTCTTTTTGGGCTCCAACGGCAATGCTGGACAAAAGCAGCGCGGATAATAATACACAACTCAAAATTGCGACCGACTTTCGCATGCGGATAACTCCTGTCTGCGGGGATTCATGCGGTATGGCAGGTATCCTAATTATAGCGGCGCAAACTCTATTGACAAGGAATAACGAGCGCACTTTTTCGTCATATCGACAGAATTTCGGCCTCTCCGGATCAATCGACCCGCATCACGGCTCCGACGGCGCGGTTTTGCCTGCGTCGCAACGGTTTTTGGCGCTTGCCGAACGACCGCCGCATAGGTATCTTTTCGTGCGGAACTCTTCACCGCGACCAAGGCGTTCGAACAGCGGGCCGGAAGACTGACGCTGCTGATCGCGCTTTCTCTGGCATGCAGCATATTCACCGCTCTCTGCGCGTTCGGCGGCATCTTGGCGATGCTGCTGCGCAGCTAGCGTCCGCTCTTCCAGCTAGTTGCTAGCTTCTGGCTGCTAGAAGCCGGAAGCTGTCAGTCGCGATCGATCATCACCTGGTTCAGGCGAATCGCCCGTTGCGGAACGGCTATCGGACGCACCTGCGGGCCAATCACGGGGACCGGAGGGAGCAGCGGCGGAGCCGTTTCGTCCTTCGGATCGTCTTCCCTGTCCTCGACCGGCTCGGGGCGGGTCACTGACGCCATCGTTCCTATCGGAACTGCCAACTGTATTCTCGAACCAAGTTTGAATCCGATCTCATCCTTGTCGAGCCGACCTCTCAGAACGCTTCCGTTGATCATCTCGACCGCCGCGACGAGCCTGGCGTCCGACTTGGGCTTGCTGAACGACAGCCTCCTGAGTCTGTCCAGAGAGACCTGGATGTCTCCAAAGTCGGTCTTCAGGCGATAGCCCTTGTCGGTAATGGCGCCCAGAAGTCTGTCGCCGTTGTTCAAGAGCATCTGCGCGGGCCTGGACTGCGGCTTGTCGTTGTCGCTGAAGAACATCAACACCAGCTTGTCTTTGGGAACGTCGACCTTCTTTCGCCCGAGTTTGATCGGCAAGGTGAGCTTGTCGCCGACGAAATCGCCCGCCATCTCAGAGCCGTTCGCAAACGAAGCGACATACGGCTCCTTGGCGCCCTTGCGTTTGTTGCGCCGGATCGCCATCAGTTCCCCTGCCGACGGCTCGACCAGGCCGCAGGCGGTCTTCAGACCCAGCTTCAGATCGCCGGATGCGTCGAGGGCGAGAATATCTCCCGAATTCAGCGCGACGTACAATCCGAGTTCCTCGACGTTGTCCGGGCGTTCGGCGCTGACGCGGTACGACCACTGCTTGATCTTGTCGCCCGGGATACTCAGATCCCCGCCGCTGGGCAGCTTCAATTTGAGTTTGATCGCCGAGCCGGAGGCTCCTATAACCTGTCCGTCGGACAGGACGAATCGCACTCGTCCCTTGTCGGTTGCGGCGACCATTCCCAACACATCGCCGGCCGGCAGATCCATCTCGCCCAGCAGCGCGGATATCTTGAACGACTTGTTTCCGACAGTTCCCAGCATAACGTCGCCGTTTGCCAGCAGCACCCTGTCGGACTTGTCGTGCCTTTCGAGGTCAACTCCGTCGACGCCGCCGCCAGCCTTCATGTTCACGATCATTCTGCGAACAGATCCGGGCAGGTCCTTCAGCAGCTCCTTTGTCGGGAACTTCTTCATGAGCTTTTCGAGGTTGTCGATGCTGCTGTTCTGTGATTCGAAGTGGCACAGGACAACGGTCTTGCGGGGGGGGATCGTAAGATTGTACCGCGTGTATATCTGGCTGCTTGATATGCTGACTGTCGGGCGTATTTTCGCATCGGGCGTAGTCACCACGTGCAGCGTGGGCCATCCGCGCGAACTGGAGCCCTTGGTCCATATCGCAAAGTCCTTGGCTCCGAACGTCTGCCCTCCGCTGCTGGTTTTCCGCCTGGTGACCGAGTAGCGCACATTGGTGTAGATGGACGCCTGGACCGTGACCGCCGAACTGGTGGGGTTTTCGATTATCTCCAGCCATCTGGCCACCGGGTGCTTCTTGTAGGCCTTGATGCGGCGATAGATCGTCAGATTGCTCCTGCTCCACGGACCGAGTTCGAGTTCGCCTTCCTTGTTGGTCCAGCCGCTGTAGTTCGACGCCTGGAAGTTCGTTCCTCCGATCTGCAGGTACATGCCGCCGGAGTAGCAGTATGACTTGCCGCGATAGACCGAGCCGTAAGCCTGGATGTCCCATCGCCCTCCGCCCGAGTCGGTCATTACGTGATAACTGCTGGATCGAAAGTTGACCGTCGAGGCCTGCTTTATGTGCAGGCCCGGCTTCTTGCCGCTGGGCGGGCCTGCTGTCGCCGAGTTCAACGCCGCGACGATCGCAATCGCCGCAACCAACCGAATCCGATTCGGGTCCTTCTTGCAAGTATGCATAATCCGCTTCCTGTGGGGGTATGTCCTGCGAACCAGGAGAAGTCTGTTCGTACATAATACGACGCTCGCGGCGTCATGCAAGTTCCATAAATATCACGGCGTAGTTCAATTACCGTTTCATATTGGTCTATAATTCAAATGTTCCGGATGCCGATGAGTAACTTATGATTACAGCACATTCAACGCAAACGACGCCGGATACGGCGATTGTGGACTGCCGCGGCGTGCAGATCGATTCGCTGCTGGCCAGGGAGTGGCTGTCGGCCAATCGCATAGGAGCGTTCGCGTCGGGCACGCCGGCCGGCTGCAACACCCGCCGGTATCACGGCCTCCTCATCGCGGCGACCGCCCCGCCGGTCGGAAGGATGATGCTGCTTTCAACAGTCATGGAGCGTCTTGAGATCGGCGGCGAGACTTACGAACTGGCGACAAACGAGTTCGACACAGTCTTCTCGCCCCTGGGCGCCGAACTGCTGACCGAATTCCGCAATGAAGCGGCGATCACTTTCCTCTACAGCGCCGGCGGTTGCGAATTGACGAAGGAGATCCTGCTGGCCGAGGCGGAAAACGCCGTCTCAGTGCGATACTCCCTTCGCGGCGGCGCCGGGCGACTGATCGTATCGCCGTTTACCGCGATAAGGGATTTTCATCATCTTCGATCGGCCTCACAAGACGCTCGCATCACATTTCAGACCACGGATTACGGCGTGATTGTCCAGGACTCGGAGAATCCCGCCCACGCGCTGCACCTAATGGGAAACGGCGGTCGATTCGAAGCCGAGCCCGACTGGTGGTACGGATTCCACTATCGCAACGAAGCCCTTCGAGGGCAGGACGCAAACGAAGACATCTACCGCCCGGGCCGTTTCGTCTACGAACTCGGCGACGGAGACAATTGCCGCCTGACAGCGGCATTGAACGGCCCGGTCAGTTTCGACTTCGACGCAACGCTTCAGCGTCGAATCGAGCGGCGAGCTGAACTGGCGGCCGCTGCGGGACCCGGAGCCGACGAAACGTCGCAAGCGCTGGCGATCGCCGGAGACGCGTTTGTCGTAAACCGCAACTTCCCCAACGCCGCGGCGTCGGCGACTATTCTTGCCGGGTACCACTGGTTCGCCGACTGGGGGCGGGACGCGTTTATTTCACTGCCCGGGCTGTTGCTGACGACCGGTCAGTTTTCGCGGGCGCAGAAGGTCTTCAACACATTCTCGCAACACCTGTCGAACGGAATGATCCCCAACTGTTTCGACGACTACGGAGCATCACCCCACTACAACAGCATTGACGCGTCGCTGTGGTTCGTCATCGCCGCCGAACGCTACCTGCAGGCCGGCGGCGACAATGCGTTCTGGAAGGACTCCCTTCTGGCCGTTTGCGACACCATCCTGAGAACCTATCGCCAGGGCGCGGCGTTCGACATCTGTGCTGACGCCGACGGACTGCTGACAGGCGGGTCGCCAGGGACGCAACTTACCTGGATGGACGCGGCGTTCGGAGAGGAGACCGTTACGCCTCGTTACGGGAAGGCCGTCGAGATAAACGCCCTGTGGCACAGCGCCCATCGAATAATGGCCGATCGCTGCGCCGGATACGACAAGAGCCTCGGACAACACTATTCGGATCTGGCCGACATGATCGCGCCGGCGTTTCGGAGGGTTTTCTGGAACGAACAGAACAACTACCTGTACGACTGCGTGAACCAGGACGATCGGGACGATTCAATCAGGCCCAATCAGGTATTCGCCATCTCGCTTCCGCACAGCCCGCTGAAGCCCGATCAACAGCAGGCGGTGTTCGAGACAGTCAGGAAACATCTGCTGACGCCCCTGGGCCTGCGGACGCTGTCGCCGGAAGACCCGAACTACAAACCGCGCTACGAAGGCTCGCCTCGGCAGCGCGACATGGCCTATCACCAGGGCACGGTCTGGGCCTGGCTGATCGGGCCGTTCATCGAGGCGTATCTGAAAGTCCATCACGATCCGGCCGAGGCGGTGGTGCAGGCTGAGCGTTGGCTGGCGGAGTTCGACGAGCACCTTCCACAGGCCGCAATCGGGTACGTCAGCGAGATATTCGACGGCGATCCGCCGCATCGCCCCAGAGGGTGTGTCGCCCAAGCATGGTCGGTCGCCGAACTACTTAGGGCAAAACAACTTGTCTTCGCCCGCCGGGAGGATCTGCAGCGATGACCCGCCGGCAAACGGTCTTTTTCTTCGCTGCGATTGTGCTGGCGTCGCCCCTTGCGCTGTCGCAAACCACGCGCCCAAACCGGCCGGTGGCGAGAATCTCGCTTCAGTACGCCGAAACATCCGAAGATTCAGCGGCGCCCTACCGCCGTGCGAATCTGACGGTGCATTACGATCCGCCCGACGACAGCCGGGATGTCATTCGCGCCGTAACCGTTCGCTCGGCCCGCGGCGGCCCTGTCGTGCTCCTGAACGCCACGATCCCGCCTCACGCCTCTGAGCGGGAGTTCAGCGTGCTCCTGCCGGCGATGTCGGCCCAGGACTCCTGCAACGTACGCCTCCTGTCCGGCGCGACCGCGGATTCTCCTGCAATCGCCAAGTTTGAAACGCCGGTGAACTGGCCGGCCGAGTCCGTCACCGCCGAAGCGTTCCTTGATCCCGACGCCCACGATCAGGGGGATTTCCTCCCCCCGGTCTGGTCGGACAGAACTCTGCAATTGGTCTTCGTTATCGCGGCGTCAGCGTGCGCGGCTCTTGGAGCCTGTCTGCTGATTAGACGCCCCGCGTTCCGCACAGCGGCCGCTTCGGCGGTTCTGATCGCGGCGGCTTGCTGCCTGTGGCTGACTGTCGGAGCCGAACCGATCGTCATACGCAAGGAAATCGGCCCGAACGGACGCCTCCTGCTGATATCGTGCCTGCGCGACACCAGGTGCGAAGTACTCCCGCCGCACACTGTTCCCCTCTATTACGATATGGATGAGATGTCGCAGGATCGGGCGGTAGTTGCAGCGCCGGGGAAACTTATTGTCGATCTCGAGGTCGGGCGGGTGCGTCTGTTCGCTCGCCCCGCACAACCCGATCGGCCCGCGACTCAGGACGGCGGGGAAGCTTCAGGCCTCTGAAGAATGCTCGGGGTCGTCCACCTGGTCCTCCGGGGGGAGCTTAAACCGCCTGCCAGCTTCCTCCCAGGCGCTTTCCAGCGACGTAGGCTTGGCGTTGGACGGCGTCCTGAGTCGCCTGGAGACCCATCGAACGCACCGGAGCGCGATAACCGCGAGCGTCACCAGCAGGAGTCCGGTCATCAGATACGTCATGCGGGTCAGATAGACCCACTTGGCCTGGTTGTCGCTGTTGGCCGCGGTCGCGTCGGCCAGCGACCAGACCGCAACGCTTAGAAACACCGCCGCCGCCGTCAGCAATATCGAACTGACGGTTCTCCCGTACGAACGCCATTGCGTGCTAGTCAGGCCCACGGCGCATTCCTTCTCGGATTGGGACGCTCACATGCCTGAAACTCCTCGAGCAGTCTGCGTCCTTCGGATGTAATCTGCTTGTCCACGGCGATCTTAATCACCACGTATTGATCTCCACGTTTCGACGGCGGCCCGATTCCCTTGCCGCGCAGGCGAAGGCGCTGTCCGCTTGAGGTCCCGGGGGGGATCGTAACCGTGGTCATGCCGTCGATAGTCGGCACGTCCACCCTGGCGCCGAGAGCCGCTTCGGTTATGGATATGGGCGCCTCGACGGTGATGTCGGTTCCGCTAACCCTGAAATACGGGTGCGGCTTGACCGAGACAACTATGTACAAGTCTCCCTTGGCGCCTCGATGCTCGGAGCCTTTTCCCTTCACGCGAATCCTGGCTCCGTTTTTCACGCCGGGAGGGATCTTCACTTCAATTGTCTCGGTCTTGTCTTGCCTGGAATCTCCGCCGCGCAGCACGATCGGCACCGTGGTGCCCAGAGCGGCCTGCAGGAACTCAAGCGTCACTTGCTGCTGGATGTCCAGATTGGGTTTAGGCTCAGGCCGTCGCGAGCCGCCCATCTTTCCCCTGAGGGCCTGGAGGATGTCGTCGAGCCCCATTCCCATGAATCCCCCTCCGCCTGACGCCCCGCCGGATCCGCCGGATCCTGCGAATCCGTTGAAGAAATCCTGAAAGCCGGCGCCCGGTCCCGCCCCCGGCCCCGCGCTGCGCTGCGGGCCGCCGGCATGTCCGAACTGATCGTACATCTTGCGCTTCTTGGCGTCGCTGAGAACTTCGTAGGCCTCGGTGGCCTCCTTGAATTTCTCGAGGGCGCCGGGAGACTTGTTGACGTCAGGATGATTCTTGCGGGCGAGTTGGCGATAGGCGCGCTTGATATCCGCGTCGTAAGCTCCGCGAGACACGCCTAGAACGTCATAGTAATCACGCTTGGACATGCAGGCATTCTAACGGAACAATGACGAATGTCCAATGTCCAACAACCAAGTTCCAAGTAAACGTCAGAGATGAAGGCCAACGACTCTCGACTCATTGCCGTTTTCGCAGCCGTTGCCGTTCACTTGGACCCCGGGCGTTGGATATTGTAAATTGGGCATTGATCAGTGTCCGGCGATCTTGGACATCTTGAAGACCGGAAGGAGCAGAGCCATTGCGATTCCGCCCACGATCAGGCCCATTATTATGATCATCGCCGGCTCTATCATGTCGGTTATGGCCTTGACGGCGACCTTCAGATCATCCTCGCAGAATCTCGCCACTCGATCCATAACCATGTCGAGTTTGCCCGATTTTTCTCCGGCGCTTATCATTTGGCAGACATTGCCCGGAATCAGCGGAGAATCCATCAGGCCTTGAGAGATATTAGAGCCCTCCTGGACGCCGTCGGAGACTTTGTCCCAGACGGCCTTGAAGTGCCGGTTGCCCGAGACGCGGGACGTTATGTCGAGCCCCTCGATCATGCTGACGCCGGTGCTGACCATCGTCGACAGACACCGCAGCGACCTGGCCAGACACGCTTTTCGGAACATGCCTCCCATTATCGGCATCCTGAGCCTGAACGTGTCCAACGCCGCGCGTCCGGCGGGCGTTTTCACGTACCAGATAAGGCCGCCCACGCCGATAATAGCGCCGCCGAGGATGAACATCCAGTAGTCGGTGAAGGCATGGCTTATGCCCAACAGGAACCGCGTGGGCGCCGGAAGGACAGCCTTTTTCCCGGCGTAGATCTTCTCGAACTTCGGCAGCACGAACACAAGCAGGCATATGATGATGACCAGGCAGAATCCCAGCATGCACGCGGGGTATATCATCGCCCCTTTTATGCGTTTCCGCGTCTTTCGCTGCTCCTCCATATAGTCGCTGACTCGCTGGAGCATCGGGCCCATCGTTCCGGAAGCCTCAGAAGCCCTCATCAGCGAGACAAACAGCGTATCGAACTGTTTGGGATGCTTTGCCAGTGCCGCCGAAAACTCGACACCGCCTCTGACGTCTTCGGAGACCTCGGCCAGCAGTTTCTTCATCCCGGCGTGTTCGGTCTGCGAGCCTATCATGTCCAAGGCCTCGCTTAGCGGAACGCCGGTGTCGACCATAACCGCCAACTGCGCGGCGAAGAAGATCACATCGTCCTTTTTCACTCTCCTCACGCCGCCCATAAGCGCGAGTTCCTCGCTGTTTGCGTAAGCGAACGTCTCTTGGAGAGAGATGATCGACTTGCCTTCCGACTTGAGAATGGCCGTCGCGTCGGAAACACTGCCGGCCTGCAGAGTGCCGGAGGAGACTCCGGCGGCTCCCTGGCGTACTTTGTATGCGAATTCGGGCATCTTACTTATCTCCGCGCGGCCTGTCAGAGCGTTCCGGCCGCCGCTTGAATCATCCGGTGGTCACGCTCAAGACTTCCTCCACCGTGGTGATTCCGGCCTTGACCTTATCCATCCCATCCTGTCTCAGTATTGTCATTCCGCTTTCCGCCGCGGCGGTCCGAATCTCGTCGATTGACACGCTGGTGCTTATTCTCTGCCGCAAGCCTTCGTCCATAACGAGAAGTTCGTATATTCCAATACGCCCGGAGAAGCCTGTCTTTCGACATTTCGGGCAGCCGGCTCCGCGATAGAACGTATCGACCGAGCCTGTCATCTTTTCGACAACTCGCCTGATGTTCTCCGGCGGTTCGTAAGGCTCTTTGCAGTTGGTGCATATTTTCCGGACGAGTCTCTGTGCGAGCACTCCGACCAGCGAGGCGGCGACCAGGTACGGTTCGACTCCCACGTTCATCAGGCGAGTGATCGCCCCAGGCGCATTGTTGGTGTGCAGAGTCGACAGCACCAGGTGCCCGGTAAGCGCAGCCTGGACCGCTATCCGCGCGGTTTCGTCGTCTCGAATCTCACCGACCATGACAATGTCGGGGTCCTGCCTGAGCATTCCCCGAAGAGATGAGGCGAACGAGAATCCGATTCGGTCGTTAACCTGAAACTGGTTTACTCCCTTGAGATTGAATTCGACGGGATCCTCGACGGTGCATATGTTCACTTCATCCCGATTGAGCTCCTTCAAAACGCTGTACAGCGTCGTGCTCTTGCCCGAACCGGTCGGACCGGTGACCAGGACTATTCCGTTGGGAGCGGCGATTACTTTCTGCCACTGTTTGAGCATCTCGTAGCCGAATCCGAGCTTCTCCAGGTTGACCATTATGCTTCGATTGTCGATCACGCGAACAACGATCTTCTCGCCGTGCCGCCCAGGCATCGTCGAAACGCGAAGATCGATCGGTCGGCTGTCCATCATGACATGTATGCCGCCGTCCTGAGGCAAACGCCGCTCGGCGATGTCGAGCCCGGCCATGATCTTGATCCGGCTGGAGATCGCCGGCAGCATCTTGTGCGGCGGACGGATCTTCTCGTAAAGAGCTCCGTCCACCCTGTATCTGACTCGAAGCGAGTTCTCGTCCGGTTCAATGTGTATGTCCGATGCGCCTTCCCTGACCGCGTGGAACACCAGGTAGTTGACCAGCTTGATAACCGGCGAACCGTCGGCGGCGGCCTCCATGTCGGTGATGTCTTCGATCTTATCCTCGACCAGCGACAGTTCGCTGGCGTCGGATTCGTCGAATATCTCGTCAATAACAAACACGTTGGCCAACGGGAGGTGATTCTCCAGCGTGGCGCGTATGTCCTTAGACGTAGTGCATACTATCACCACTTTCAGACCGGTCAGACGCTGGACCTCCTCAACCATGAACACGTTGGCCGGCTCGGTTACCGCCAGGACCAGGCGATTGCGGATCTTAAACAGCGGAAGCACCGCATGCTTTTCGAGGAAATCCCTCGGGAGCAGTTCTATGACCTTTGCGTCGGCGATTTTCGGAGAAACGTGCGCAAACGGCACTTCACACCCCTCGGCCAGAGCCTCCAGTATCTGGTCTTCAGTACATAGCCCCAGTTTCAAGAGCACTTCGCCCAGAAGAGGAGATCCTTCTGCGTTGCGCTGATACTCCAGAGCGCCGCTCACCTGTTCGTCAGTAAGTACGCCCCTGTGGACCAGGAGCTGTCCCAACTGGAGTTTTCTGGCTTTAATCGGTGTGCTGATCACTGTGCGTGGCCTTTCTATGTTGCTCAGGCTCCGGCCACTCGGACCGCGTCCTCGGTGTTGGCGAATACTTCAAAGACCATGTTCAGCCGCGTCATTTCCAGTATTTTTGCGATGTTTGCGCCGCATCGGGCCAGTCTTACCTGACCGAACTTGTCCTGGAGCAGATCCTGGAGGTCCAGCAGGTACTCCAGAACAGTGGAATCCACAAACGTCACGTCCTCCATGTCGACTATGACGTCGACGACGCCGTCGTCGGCAAGCTGATGGTCCACAGCCTCCCTGAAAGCACCCAGCGTATCTTCAGCCAATTCGCCCTTGGGCTTCAGGATCACCGCGTGCCCGTAATCTTCAACCGGTATGTTCATATTGTCGCACTCCCCGGGTTGTCGCACATCACCACCGTTTCGGTCGGGCTATGCAGTTCCTCCAGAAGCGCCTCGAGATCCCATGACAGCATCTCGACCGCCAGCGACGGAGCGAACTGCAAACCGACATTGTCTTCTATTTCCTTCCGAACGACTTCCACCGGAAGGGCCCTTCTGTAGGTCCTGTCGGAGGTCATCGCGTCGAAGCTGTCGGCCAGGCCGACTATGAGAGAATCCATCGACAATTCTCCGCTGGTCAACCCGTTTGGATATCCTTTTCCGTCAAGCCGTTCATGGTGGCAGAGAATGCCCGGTATGATCTCGTCGAGCTGGCGGATTCCTCCGAGTATCTTCGCACCCAGAAGCGGGTGGCTCTTCATTTTCGTGTATTCGTCGTCGGTTAGCTTGCCGGCCTTGCAGAGCACCGATTCGGGCACGCCGATCTTGCCGATATCGTGCAGCAGACCGGCGAGATATATCCTGTGCACGCGGTCGGCGTCGAATCCGATCTTCTCGGCCAGGCGGCGCGAAATCAGCGCAACGCGCCTCGAGTGACCGCAAGTGTACGGATCTTTGGCGTCAATCGTCGCCGACAGAGCATGCAGAACGCCCATCAGCAAATCTTCGAGATCGCCGTACAGACGACTGTTGGCCAGGAACACCGCCGATTGATTGCCGATCGACCTGAGAAGCTTGAGGTCGATGCTGTCGAATTCACGGTTGAGCTTGTCAACGCCAATCAGGATTCCGCGGCGCGGTCCGTCGGTGATCAGCGGGACCGACACGACTCTTCGGACCCCTCCGGCGGGCCAGTCGAGCTCTTCGTGTTCGAAATGATTGTCGACGACACCGAGGTTTTCAGGACCGAATCGCGGCGCCATGTATTTCGACGCCAGCAGGGCCAGCGCGTCCTCGTCCAGTCCGCAGTCTCCCGATACGATGACCATGTCGCGACCTTCACAACCGCTGGAATTCGCATGCACGACCGCTACGGCGGCCGCTACGCCCATAACTTCGACGAGCTCCCGGCAGACATTCTGCAAATAGCCCTCGGGACTCTGGGTAAGCTGCATCGACCCGCTTATTCGATACACCAGCGAAAGCTCTTCATAGGTTGTCGCCAGATTGTTGGAAAGCATTCCCAACTCTTCGCTGCCGGTGTGACAGGCGATCTCGCCCTCCAGCATCTGCTCCAGCAGTCCGCATAGCTGGGAGGCGGATATCGAAGCCTTGCCGCAGGCGTCGCGGCCGAGGCGGGCGGTCACCTCGCGATCCAACTGCAACTGGTCGCACATCAGCGCCAGCCGCTCCTCATCGAGCATCGATTCGACCGGCATGCAGGCGGCGATCGACCCGATGACTCTCCGACGTCGTTTGATCGGAATGGCGACAACCGAGCAGCCTATCCTGGATTCGGTGAATTCCGGAGCCTTGCTTTCAAACACGTTCTCGGCTGCTGAGAGGGTGCAGGTCGAACAGGATTTGTCGGCGCTGCGTACGGCCCGACAGAATTCGCACTCAGGCGGCGATTGGCCGACAAGACAGCCCGAATCGTCGCGCACCGACAGATTCACTCCCAGGTCCGCCAGGCGGTCGCTGAGATTCTCGGCAATCCTTTCAAGCATTGCCGTGTAGCGCATCTCGGTTGCTCTTTTGATATCCATTAGATGCTACACTCCGACCGGCGAGTCCTCGGGTTGACCGACAAGATCGACTACTCTTGACAACACTTCCCTGGGCGAAAAAGGCTTAGCCAGCACGGCGGCTATTCCCGCTTCGATCATCTCAGGCGGCTCGATGTCGAACCCCCTGGCGGTCAGCATCATCGCCGGTACGCCTTTAGTGGCCTCACACTGGCGAAGCGCCTTGCACAGTTCGACGCCGGTCATGTACGGCATCTGGTAGTCGGTGATCAGCATCGCCGGCGGGTCGGCCTGACATAACTCCAGGGCCTCCTCCCCGTCTTCGGCGGTCTGAACCTCGTATCCCGCGTTACGCAGCTTCATTGAAACCACGTGCAGGATGTGCGCCTCGTCGTCCGCTACTATAATTCTCTTAGTCATCTGTCTTTCCCATGTATTGCCCGGTCCGGCGAGACCGGATCGTTCATTATTCGATCAATTCAGGACCGGAAGTTCGAAGCTGAATGTGCTTCCTCGCCCTTCGGCCGAAGTGACCGAAAGCTGTCCGTTATGCACGCTTTCGAGAATATGCTTCACCAGCGTCAGGCCCAGGCCAGTTCCCTTGGCGAGCTTCTTGTTGGCCTTTACGCGGTAGAACTTCTCGAAAATGTGCGGGAGGTCGGCGGCGGGTATTCCCGCGCCGGTGTCGGTGACCTCGCAGACCGCCACGCCGCGGCGTTCGTCAACCGATACTCCCACGACTATCCTCCCGCCTTCAGGCGTGTATTTTATCGCATTGGACACCAGGTTCATCGCCGCCTGGTAGATCATGTCCTCGTCGGCCTCCACCTGATAGAACACCGGAGCGAGTTGTTCCCGCAGTTCGATACCCTTGATCTTGGCCTGGGAAGACGCCACGTTGAGGACGCGTTTGACCACGCCGGTGAGACTTATCGGTTCTCGAACGACCTTGACCACTCCCGACTCGATTCGAGATACGTTCAATATGTTCTCGATAAGGCGATGAAGGCGGTCGGTCTCGCCGGCGATAATATCGTAGAAGTCGCGCCTGGTTTGATCGTCCTGGGCCTCTCCGTCAACCAGCATTTCGATGTAGGCTTTGATCGAGGCCAGCGGAGTTTTCAACTCGTGAGAAACGTTCGAAACGAAGTCCGTCTTCATTCTCGCGATTTCCTTCTCGCGAGTTATGTCGTGCAGAACCGCAACAACGCCGGAAATCTCGTCGTTTGAAGCCGTTACGCAAGTCAGAGTCACCGTAAACGTCTTTGCCTCGCCGCTGGCGTCTATGGTGTGTTCGACGACTTTCCGCGTTGTCCTCAGCCCGTGACTGCGCGTCTCCCGAATGAGGCGGACCAGGCTCCCGTCAGATACGATCCGATCGATGTTCTTCCTGAGCGAAGTGCCGAGTTTGAAGCCCAGCAGTTCTTCGGCCGCTTCATTGGCCAGAACAAGCTCGTCAAACCTGTTTGTTACGATCACCGCGTCTGAGATTGAGAATATGATCGCTTCGGTATGGTGCTTCTCAGCCGCGGCGATCCTGCTTTGAATCTGAAGTTCGCGCTTCTCGCTCCTCAGCGACTCGACTTCCTCCTCAACGCCGGTCAGAAGCTTGTTCAGCGGGTTGGTGATCGGACTCAATTCGTCGCTACGCACCATCACCATTCCGACCTGTCCGGTTCGCGCCATTTCAGTCAGTTGTCTGGAGACTTCCGACATCGAGCGGTGCATGCTTCTCCAGAAGACCAGGAGCATCAGAATTGTCAGCGCCGCGACAAGCGCCAGCACAAGATAGTTCAAGCCGGACGACAGCGCATATCCCTTCATGGCCATACTCGTGGCGTAGTATGCCGCGCTGGCGCCCATTGAAACCAGTGCGATCGTCGTTAATCCTAATCGTTTGGCGGTAGTCAACTTCGTTCTCCCAGAAAATACAAAGCCCGGGTTCGATTTACGTTATTTCATAGTCAGATTCAGTTGGACGCCTTCTTTTTCCACGACGCAGGCCTGGGACTCGATCTTCACCACGCGGAATCCGCTGATAACGCCTCCGCGTCCCAGGACGGCTCCGTTTATGATCGCAATCGGCACGCTCCCGGTTATGGTGCTCTCCAGATCCAGCAAGGCGCCCTCCCGTCGGATTCTCTCTTTCCTGGCCTTCAGCGCAATAGTCCGTTCGTCGATTTTCGCTTGAACGACATCCGGCTGGCCGGCTGACTTGGATGCCTTGGCCACCAGCGGAAACACCTTCGGATTCGGACGGAATATGTCGCGGGTAATCTCGCCCCGCGGTCGGGGCTTAATCGGTCCGTGGCCTCTATCGAACGGCGTGGACTTCGTAGAGTCGCCCAGCTTGGGGATCTTCGGGAGCCCATTGGCGGGATCGTCATCAGGAGCCTCCGCAACGGGATCCGCCGCGCGCATTCCGGATGCGGCGGACGGCGAACTCTTGATCAGGAGTTTTCCCACGAAAAACACCGCGGCTATCGTCAGAATGGCCAGTACGGACGCCTTCTTCTTGTCGCGGGCGATTTCAGCGATCATCCGCCTCTTGAACATCTCTATGTTGTTGTGCGTCTTGATCATGTTATGTTTCTCCGTCGGTTCCCGAATTACGTTCGGAACAACGGTCAGGTCAACTTTCCGTGAAGTAGATGTTCAACTGAAGCTCTATATCGAGCATCGAATCGTCCCGATCGTCTTTGGGGTCGTTCATGGATATCTTGAGTTTCTGTATTCTCGTGAGCCTCTCCATCTGTTCTATTCGCTTGAAGAAATCCACACTGGTCAAATACGAGCCCCTGAACCGCATTATTATCGGAAGAGTATGGAACATATCCTCTTGCGTCGGATTTCCAGGTTCGATCAACTGATCTGAAAAATGATCGTCTCCGAGGTGTCCGGATATCTCCTTGAGGAATCCGCCGAGTTCCTGGCGGCCCGGAAGACGCCGATCGAAATCTCTGTACCGAGCACGCATGGACTTGATCTGTTTCGCCAGTTCGGGGAAGATCGCAATAGTCTTGGCCTGATTCTCCACATCCGCTTGGGCCGCGGTGATTTGAACCCTAAACTCGTCGAGTCTCTGATTCTGGCTGCGATAGACGAAGAACACCGCACCGCAGATCATCGCAGCGAGTATTCCAACGACTATCCAGATGTCTTTTGTGATTCTCATTATTATCGACTCCTCCTAGCGAACTACGTAGCAGCTCACCTGGAACTCCTTGGCCTGCTTCTGACGGTAGGTGACGTTCTTGGCGTAGCCCATGTCGACTTCCTCGAACAGTGAACTGGCCGACAGATCCGCTATGAAGTTCGCCACATCAACGTTATTGGGGCTCAATCCCGTTATCGTAAGCTTGAGCCGGTTTTCAGTCTTTCGTCTGGTCTTGCGGCCCCTCTTGGCCGCTATGGCTCCGGAGGCGGGCTTCAGAGACGCATGGATCTGCGTTGCGTCAAGCTGCAAACTCGTTAAGGTCATGCTCAAAGGGAGAATCTCCCCAAGCTCAGACAGGATGTCCATGCCGCTTATTCGGCTGCCCAGCTTCATGTCTATATCCTGCTTTATCATCAAACCCGACAACTGCTTCTGCAGCTTGTACATCGTTTCGACCTGTATCTTCTGATTGGCCGCCAGGCTTTCCAGACCCGACAATTGCGCATCGGCGGCCGAGATGCGGTCCTCATTGAAATGCGCCATACCCACAAGCACAGTCAGAACTATCATCAGCAGGTATCCCTGCCGAAAGAAACGCTCGACTCTTGCGCGCTGGAGGATTATCCGTTCAGGCAGAAAGTCTATAGCCATCTTTGGTCTCCTTTTCGTGAGGCGCAATATCCTGATCCCTCATCGCCAGCCCGGCGGCAACCGCCCATTCGCACATCGGAGTGCGCGGCCCCAAACCGGGGGCCGCTTGCGAGAGATCTATTCCCCGCAGCGGCTGGGCTATGCTGCACTCAACGCCAAGATTCTCGCCTAACAGCTCCACTATCGACGGATCGTAGACTTCCCCGCCAGCCATCAGAACGGTGTTGGGCCTCAGTCCGCGGAATGTTACGCTGCAGTACCTCAGGCACAAGCCGATCTCCCTGGCCAGCTCCTCGACTTTTCCCCTGACCGCGTCGCGTATCGTCCAGTCAATCTCGTTGCGAGGCTCTTCGAGTTCGCTCTGGTCGGACTTGCGGTTCCCGCCGATCGTCTTGGAGCAGGCCTGCATCACTCTCGTCCTCAACTCAATCGCATCAGCCAGATCCAGATTCAATTGAGCAGCGACGGCTTCGGAGAACACCCGCCCGCCAATATCAATTGTTCTTATGAACACTATCTGTCGCCCTCGCGCGACGACAACGCGAGTGGCCTGGGCTCCCAGGTCCAGCATCACCGACACCGTATCGCGGTCGGCCCGGCGTCTCAGGGATCTCTGGGCCATCCTGAAAACGGCAATCGGTTCAGGATATATATGCTGGGGCCTGAGCCCCGCGGCGTCCAGCAGACCCAGGTGATCTTCGATCGACTTCTCCGAAGCGGCCAGCATGATAATCTCGTTGCGAATATCAGAACCGCTTCGGACCTGGCCCGAATCGATGTATTTCAGGCGATCGGGCGCCACGTCAAAATCGAAGCGATCCTGCGCCTCCCACCGAATCGCCTTTTCCATTTCAGCTTTGGGGAGTTTGTCTATGCGAACGTTCTTTATGTCAACTTCGGTCCCCGACAGGGACGACACGCTCATTCGGCCTTTGAAGTCCCCTTTTCGCAGTATTTCACGTATCGCCGCGATGGTCATATCACGCCGTTGCTCGGGATCAGGCGCAATCGCGGGAAAACGCCACTGTCCGAACGCTCGCACCACAACCGCACCGTTGCATTCGTCCATCTGCAGCATCTTTATGCTGTCGGCGCCAACATCCAACGCAATAGGCCATCGTTCTCTTCGACGCATGAATCTCATTTTGCCATTGCCTCTCTTTTGCCCGCCGCAACCTGCCGCCGCACCGAGGTCAGTCTCCGGCAATCACGCTGACCGTTCCAGTGACAGCACTCACATCCACAGAAAACCGACTCTCTCCAGCCAACAAGAGCACATTCAGGCTCGCGTTCGGCACACCTGCGGGATCGAATGTCACCGACCCTATCCCGGCCTTGGAGATATCCAACCCAGCCAGTTCACCTATGGCCTTGAAGTCGGTTGTGTACGCACTATTAGTGATCGGATGAATCAGCGGGCCACTTTCGTTGGATAACCAATACGAGTCTGTGTCAACGTCGATAGTCACCGTAATGTCCTTTTGCGTGGAGATCGCCGCATCCTGGGCGTATTGGAGATCGGACGCCAGACGCCTTGCCCCGGCGCGACACACCGAGTAGTTGCCCGAGCCCAGCGACGGGATGACAATGGCGGCCGATATCAACAGGACCATGCCCATTATCAGAAGCTCCACGAGCGAGAAACCTCGCGCGACAGCGCACTGGCGCCGGCGATGCGACATCGGGTTGTCCGTAATCGAGCTAATCATCCCACGAAACCACCTTTACGCCTGGAGTCGCCGCGTCGTACAGTTCCTTCACCTGCTCGGGAGTCATCGCAACATCCTTAATGATGAACACCTCATCGATTGGTCCGTCCCACGCACGCTCGCCCGCCGCTGGCGGGCAGTCGCCGATCCAGGCCTGGACGCCGGCGCTGTCTCTGATGTTCCCGTCGAGAACGCTGTTGGTTCCGGTTGCGTCCGATTCGCCGTCAAGGAAGAGCTGCATACGTCTTGCATCTTTGTTGAATGTGGCGACAATGAAATACCACTGTCCCAATTCCAATCGTTTGTTGCCGTAGATCGTGACGTAGACGTCTCTCACTCTCAGCGTGAATCGGAGTGTCCGGCTGCTGTCGAGAGCCAGCTCCCAACGCCTGTCGAACGTATCGTAGCCTGAAGCTCTTGAAATGATCCTGGGATACGAACTGGCCCATGCGTCCGCCCGGACCCAACACCCGAAGGTGATGCGGGCGTAATCCATATCCTCCACGCTGTCTATGGAGACATAGTCATTGCCGCCCCTGAACTCCGCTGCGGTGTCAACGTCGCCGAAAAGAGCACCTTCAACGCCGCGGGTGACGGCGTTGACGTAGGTCCCGTCACCGATTCCCTGTTCGTCTCTCGCCGTGAGGTCGGAGTCCCCCAGTCGCCACCAATACCTCGGAGCCAGTTGCCTGACCTTCTCGGCATATTGGCTTGACAGCCTTACCCTGGCCGAAACCTCCTGAGAAATCGCGCCTTGTGAGCCGGAAGCTACGATCCGATAATCGCCTGGAGTCGAAGTCGCCGCCATGTAGAATACGTATCCCCCGTCGCCGGGATCTACGTGGTATGGCCCGTTGGGCGCAGCGGCGGCTCCGAATGGAGTCGCTTGGGTCTGGAGGGCGTAAAGGCCGTGCTGGAGCCCGGATTCAGCGAGGTATCTGGCCCGGGAGGCCTGCATGAGATTCCCCGTGCTGGCGGTCTTGACCTGTGCGCCGTGGATGTAGCTGATCCCCACAACCGCAGCCGTTACAATCAACATGAGCACCATCAGCAGGGCAAACCCTCCGGATCCGCGAACAGGCGCACTCAGTATACTTCTATTCGTTGAATTCATGTCTATTCAGGCGGCGTCAGGTAGTACACGCCGGAGTCCATGTAGAGATCGGATATCTTGTGAGCCCGCATCGACGCGGTGGTGCGGAGCTTAACCATTCCGGGGCCCTCGCCGACAGTAACCTCTATCTGCACCAGTTCGCACATAGGCGGCGCCGATAGCGCCGAGAATGACATCGAGGACACTTCGCTGGCCAACTCGTCGGCTTTGGCCCACTGAACGTTCTTAATCCAGGTCGCCGCATCGTTGAGGCGAGTGGCGATCTGGACGGTCATGTCGTTGTCCCACTGGTCTTTCCAGACCTGAGGCCAGAAATCCGGGAATTCCGCGTAGTGGAGCCACACCTTGCCTGTGGAGGGATCTCTGGCGATCATCCGCAGTTCCCTCAATTCGATATCGCCGTTGTCGTTGGAGTCCTCCAGCCAGTAAACCATCACGTCCGAATTGCCGGCGGTTATGAGTTTGGCTCTGTTTATGTCCCGTTCGATTCGGCGAAGCGAGTTTCTCGCGATCTGGACATTGCGGTGAAAATCCTCGGAATACTCCTGCGCGGTCGTCAGCGCCATAGTAAGCGATAGTGTCGCCAGGGAGATTATCGCCATGACGACCATCGCAGTCAGCATCTCGGCGAGCGTGAATCCTCTTTGGTTCCGTATCATGATTCTGCTGCGCCTCGTAGTCACTGTGGAGCGTGGACCAGACGCCTGAGGGTCAGGAGGTTGTCTCCCTTGAATCCCATGTTCACTTCGACGCGAACGAAGTTAGGTTCATCGCCAACATCCTGCCCGGCGACGTGTATGTACGCCACGGAGACCTCGCGGTGCAGGCCCTGAATCGAAACGCCGTCGATTACCTGGTTCTGAATGCCGACAATCTCACCTACGGACTTTCCGTAGCCGTCTTCGTAGCCGTCGTAATCGTCAATATTGTCGAATAGGACCCTGGCTGATTCGCCGGCGTCAGGCCCTACTCCGAAGACGCCATCGGGGTCGTCGAACGGTTTGGAGATTATCTCCTCCATCAGTTCGCGTCCAAGAAACAGCGCCAACGTGCGGCGGGCGTCCTCCTGTTCGTATTGGGCTCCAATGTTGAACGGAAGAAGAACCGCGGAGGCCCCCATCGCCAGAAGCGTCGAGGCCATCAACGCCTCAAGCAGCGTCATTCCGCGTCGAAATTGAATCTTCCTCAATCTCATAATTCCGTACAAAGCCTGCAGCAGCAGAACATTGCAGCCTCCTCCGACCGAATCAATCAGTCGCAACGCTTAACGGACGCCGCATATGCAATTCGGTCCAGTCACTTTATCGTCTTGCGACAGGGCGCACTTGATTTGCGCAGATGCCGAAATCAATGGAAAAACAGAGAGGAATCGGACGCCGTCGGACTGAAACGGCCAGCTACCGCTCAGAGCCGATTGCGCTGCGGCATTCGTCCAGGAGTTGGTTGACCTTGAACGGCTTGAAAAGGACCGCTCCGAGGCCTTCGCGATTGGCCCGGACAATGGAGTGTTTCGGATCGTACCCGAACGCGGTCATGAGGATTACCGCCGCCTCGGGACGGGCCTTTCGGGCGGCGTCGAACACTTCGTATCCGTCGGCCCCAGGCATCTTTATGTCGGAGATTACGAGATCGTACTCTTGCGACGATATCTTCTCGATCGCCTCGGTCCCGTCGGAAGCCAGGTCGACGACACACCCGCAGGGACTCAGCACATCCTGCACTGTCTCGCGAAGAAGCGGCTCGTCATCAGCAACCAGGACACGTTTGCCCGCCAGAACCGCATCGCGCCCGCCGACGTCAGCCGAACCGGTCACCGCGCCCGACGCAGAATCGCTCCATGAAGTCAGAGATTTTCGGGCGCCGCAGGCACGCTCGATTACGCGCTTCAGGCGCTTGCGCAGTTCGTCCAGGCCGATGTAGTCGTCCATCAGCCCCGTGGCCTCGGCGATCATATCGTTGATCGGGCCGGCTAGTTCGGCCGACATCGATCCGGTCAGTTGCCTGTGCGTGCTGTATCGCTGGGCCACCAGGAGGTTCAGGATATGAAGCGACAGTGCAAGGTAGTTCGAGAATATCTCGGCGAACTGGCGATTGGCCTCGCTGAACGTCTCGGGACTGTCCGACTCGACGTGCAGTACGCCGATCACGCGATCGCCGAGAAGCAGAGGCGTCGTAAGGCAACTGGACGCATCAAACGAGCCCCGCAGGTACAACGGATCCTTAGACACGTCAGGGCATATGTAGCTTCGCCCCGTCGAAGCGACATAGCCGCAGATCCCATTGCCTTCGGGGCGGGCGAATATCTCAAATCCCATAGCCTTGGCGCTTAGGCCTTCGGAAACGATGATCTCGAGACGATCGGTGTTGCGGTCGACCAGCAAGACGGCGAAATGCTGATAGTCCAGCACGTCGCGGCTGCAGCTTATGATCCTATCCTCCAACAGACGCAGCCGCTCGGCGGCGTCCAGTTTCGACAGCGTCTCGAAATCCAGATGCGCCAACTCGCGCCCGGCCCGTTCGATGGCGTTGAGTTTGAACTGCTGGCGGCGCTGCAGACTGGCGTCAATAGTGACCGCGGCGATATGCCGCAAATTCCCATCGCCGTCGCGAACGGGAGAACAGATCACTTCAATGTAACGGTTGTCGTCGGGAACGATCGAGTATCTCCGACCCTTGTCATCGCTAAGATCGGCGGCGGACTGAAACTCCCTGAACGCCTTGACGCAGATCCCGCACAGCGGATTGAGGACGTCATCGGAGAATCTCCGCAAACGACGATTGGCCCAGACCAGCATCCCGCCGGGGTCGACAATGCCCACGCCGTCGCCAATCGTATCGAGGACGGAGGCGGCCTGGCGCGTCACCGCGCCGCGCTCCAGCGGAAGGAAATCGGCGACATCCGAGAGCACCGCGGCGTATTCGTCGCCGGCCATGGCCTCCAACGCCTGGTCAAGGGATTCGGCGACATGCACGTCAAAGTGTTCGGACAGAAAACCCAGCACGCCGTCGGCCTCGACCGCCGGACCACGCAACACCAGGAGTTTTCGACCGCCTTTTTGCTCTGCCATCAATGCACCGATCTACGGACTCTAAGAACGACTGTCACACGAATATCACATTCAACGCCCGCAGCGTCAACACTCTACTTCTTGCCGGGAATCTCATTCGCTTCATCGCGGATCGCGCCAACCGCGTCGCGGAGGGCCTTGATCTTCTCGGCCAGTTGCGGATGTCCCTTAACGCCGCGTGATATCCACTGATCCTTGGCCAGTTCATCCAGCACGCCCCGGATCCTGTCGATCTTGGCGGCGACCAGCGTTTTCAGACCGCCGCCGGATTTGTGCCGCACGTGAAGTTCAAACTCGAGCTTGGGAAGATCGAAAAGCGCCTGTCGGATCTTGCGGTCCAGCGCGTCGGCCTCAGCCTTCAACTTCAATTCGGCAATGATCTCTTTGCACCTGGCTTCCGCTTCCTTTGAGTAACTCACGCCTTCGGTGATCGGCCAGTCGTCAGTGCGGAATGTCGCGATCGGGATGTTCTCCCGACCCACCATGTTCCCCGTGGGCCAACTGGCCCATCCGTATCGCACCGCCGCGGGCTCTGTGACCAGATCGCTCGATATTTCCAGGCAAGGCTTTCCGTCGAGTCTGGTGTGCTTTCCGTTGGCGGGATACCAGCGTCTGTCGGCCCCGGCGATGATGAAGCCCTTGAACGGTGCGTTCCCCTGCCTCGGACACGGCAGGACCTGCCAGTAGGCGTTGTTTTTGATATGCTTCCAGCGATTGTAGACTTTCGGGTCGCTGTCGAAAAACAGGTACGCCTTGCCATTCTTGATCGTCATCGACTTGTAGGCGTTTCCGCGGTGGACGACCGGCTTCTTGTAGACGGTGGCCAAGGCCCACAGTGAGGCGTATTCGGCGACGGGGAGTTTCTCACCGGGGTGAATGTACGAGTTTCCGGTCGGGTATGTCGCAATCATTCCCGAATGGGGATCCTTAGCCAACGCGCGCCGCTGGATGTCGCGAATAATCGCGTAACCCTCGGCGATCGTCGCCAATTCCGGATCGGTTCCGAACGTGCCCCAACCGGGCTGGCTGATGCAGCCGAACGGAAGCTTGTCGTCGCCGAACGCTTTGCGGAACGAAACGGGCACTTTGGGGAAGGTGTGTTCGTACCTCGTCCACTTCATGAAATTGTTGTTCTCGCCCTGGTAATACAGCACGCCGCGGATGGCGAGTGATCTTATCGGCATGATGGTGGCGTTGAACAGCCCCGCCGGCGGGCTCCACCCGCTGCGGGGATCGGACGGCGGCCTGGGCAGACGCAGGCGAGGAGGCTTCTTGCCTTCTGCCCTGGCTTTGGCGGCCTTCTTCTCGTGCTCGGCTTCGATGGTCCTGCACGCCATTTTCCAGGCGGCGGTCATCTGTTCGATCTTCTCGGGATTGTCCCAAACGGCGGTTTCCGAGTCGTATTCCTTCAGGACTGTCTTGATGATCCTGTTGTCGATATTGTCCAGTTCGGATCTCATGCACCAGGTCTGGCCCAGCGTGCCGCCGCGTGCGACGTTGATCACGCCGACGGGGGTCTTGAGGTAGCGATGCAGATACATGCCGAAAAGATACGGAACGGCCGCGAAGTCCTGCGCCGATCCGGACGTGCATTCGCGCCAGTTCGGCTTCCTCCTGTCGCTGATGTCGGCCAGCGGCTTGTACCAGGAATCCTCCCAGGCGATGTATCGCAGTGCGGGGAAGTCCGCGGAAGCCGCCTCGCGGTCCTTGCGGTTGAAGTTGCTCCAGCCCATGTTGCTCTGCCCGGCGCAGACCCACAACTCGCCGATCAGGACATTTCGGACAACCAGAGACTCATCGCCCGACTTGGCGATGATCCAGGTGGTCTGGAAGCTCGCCCTGACCGGGTCGAACTTGACCAACCATCGCCCGTTGGCGGCGGCCTTGGCTTCAACAGTCTTCGTCTCTAACTTCGGAGGATTCTTCTCGACGTACTTGACAGTCACCGAATACCGCCCGTCGTCGCCGCGCGGTTCATCTCTGGGCGCAACTTTGCTGTCCTGGGTAAGCGTCACCGACACGTCGGCTCCAGGTTTGGCCCATCCCCATACGGCGACAGGCTTTCCCTGCTGGAGGACCATGTTGTCCGCGAATATCCTGGCCAGGCGAAACTCGGGGGGAGTCTTGTCCTTTTCGGCGGCCGATAGATTGGCGCCGAACATCGATATCGTCAGCAGCATCGCTAAACTCGCCATATACGTCCTTCTTCCGGCTTCACACATGCGGCGTCTCCCAAAATCCTATTGAATCAGACCTTGTGGTCCCGAACAACTCAACTCACTGCTGGTGCAGCAGTTCCATGGCCCCTTTGTCGCGAAGCCTGGTCGCCAGCAGCCCGGCCAGTTGGCCCGCGCCCCCGCCGCCGACTTCGATATCCTTTATCAGTCCCGATCCGTCTTCCCGGGCAACCATCGCGGCGCCCATCCACTTGCCCTCCAGGCGCCTGAAGTGGACGGCGATGCAACTGTGGCAATCTGCCTGTAGTGCGAACAGAACCGCCCTCTCGGCCGCCAGAGCCTCGAAGGAATCAGGATCGTTGACAGGAGCCAGGATCGGCGCGATCTCCTCGTTTCCCACGAGAGTTTCTATCGCCAGCGCGCCTTGCCCCGCGGCCGGCATCACGTCAATCAGCGGGCGGATATTGGCTGCGTATTTCTCGGTCAAACCGGCGCGAATCAGCCCGGCCATCGCCAGGATCACCGCGTCAAGGGGGCGGTCCGATCCCGGCAGGGCACTGTTCATGCGGGTCTCGATATTGCCGCGAATCGGAACGACCGACACGTCGGGTCGCCACGCCAGCACCTGCGCCCGGCGGCGAAGACTGCCTGTCCCGACCGAAGCCTCACCGGCGAGTTCCCGCAGATCCAGACCCTCGGCTGTCACAATCGCATCGCGCGCGTCGGCGCGGAGCGGAACGGAGGATATCTCGAGATCGTCGTCAAGATAGGTGGGAACATCCTTGGCCGAATGGACGGCCATGTCGATCGAACCGTCTCGAAGCGCATCCTCCAACTGCTCGGTGAAAAGTCCCTTTCCGCCGACGTCCAGCAGCGGACCGACGGTTTCGTCGCCGGTGGTTACAATCTCCACCAGTTCGGTCGTCACGTTCTTATTGGCCGCTCTAATCGCCTCGGCCACGTGACCTGTCTGCGTCAACGCCAACATGCTCCGGCGCGTCCCAATTCTAATGCACTTCATCTGAGTATCCGAGCTAATGGCCGCTGTCGTCACGCTTTCCCTGTCCCTTCTTCTGGACCAGGGCAAAGCGTTTTCTGGCGATATCCAACGCCTCGTTGCGGAGTTCAAATTCCTCTTCGGTCTCGTCCGACATCGCGCGAGCGGCAACGATGGCGTCCCACGCCTCTTCTCGATCGATGTCGCTGACCGCTTCGCACTCGTCGGCGAGAATCGTCAGTTTGTTGTCCCTGACAGTGGCGAAGCCGCCGGAAAGGAAGAACTCCAGAGATTCGTCCTTTGTCCGTTCGACGCTCACCACGCCGACTCCCAGCATGGTCACCAGGGGCGTTCGACCGCCCATAACGCCGTACTGACCGTCCAGCGCGGGGAAGACAACGCTGACCGCTTCGCAGGCGCACCTGCTGCCCAGAGGCGTTAGTATCTCGCATTGGAACGGACGTTTATACGGAGACATCTGTTCAGTCCTGCATCAACTCCAGTTCGCGGCTAAGAGAACTTCTCCCAGCACGCCAGTTCGTCGAGCGTCTTGCGCTTCTTTTGGCCTGCGGTGTCGCCCGGGTAGCCCAGCACGAGCATCTCGATGATCTTGGCCGGGGCGGGGATATCGAGTATGTCGCGGCACTTGTCCTGATCGAAGTGCCCTATCCAACAGCTTCCCAGCCCCTCGGCGACCGCGGCGAGAGTCATGTGATCGATGACAATAGCGCAATCGACCGCCCCGGCGGGAATGCCGCAGTACATCTGACGATCCGGGTCGAGCGAGACCAGGGCTACTATCGCCCGGGCGGTCGCAACAAACGGCTGCTCCGACGCATCGGCCAGCAGTTCCTTCGCTCCGGCGTCGCGCACGACGACATACTTCCATTCCTGAAGATTCCTGCCCGTTGGGGCCAATACTCCGGCATTCAGAATGCGTTCGAGAACTTCGTCAGGTATGTCGCGGTCCTCGAAACTCCGCACACTGCGCCGCTGTCGCATGGCGTCGTAAACATCCATTTGCAGCTACTCCTGCTTGTTTGATTCTTCGACTGTCACCTCGAGCTTGTCGATCGGCAACTCCATCCCGCAGCACGTTGCGATTCCCGCGGCGAACGCCGTTATCGATCCGAGAACCTGGAAGACTATCACCACACTATTCATCCCGCCAATGCTGCCAAGGCCGAACACCCTTGACAACATCACGAAAGCCACCGCTCCGATGCCGACCAGGAACGGGAGAATCCTGCGCACAAGATCCCAGCGAACCGCGAGGAACAGATAGAACGCGACGAGAACTGCGATTGTCATACTATTCATTACATCTTTCTCCTTACGCCGATTCGCTCGGCAAGGCTTTCGAAAGGGTCGGTTCTGCAGTATCCGGACTTGAGGAGGCCTGCATTCTCTCGGCCGCTTCGGCGGCTTCTTCGACCCTGCCGACATACATAAACGCCTGCTCGGGCAGGTGGTCCCACTTGCCGTCGCAGATCTCTTTGAAGCATCTTACCGTCTCGCTCAGCGGTGTGAAATCACCCGTTTTTCCGGTGAACACCTCCGCGGTGAAGAACGGTTGGGACAGGAAACGCTCGATTCTTCTCGCCCGGGCGACAGTATTCTTGTCATCCTCGGACAACTCGTCTATACCCAGTATAGCAATAAGATCCTGAAGATCCCGGTATCTCTGCAGGATTTGCTGCACGCGTCGTGCGGTGTCGTAGTGCTCGGCGCCGACAATCTGCGGATCGAGGATTCTCGACGAACTGGCCAGCGGATCGACAGCGGGATAGATGCCCTTTTCGACGATTGAGCGATCCAGGACGATAAATGCGTCCAGGTGCGTCACCGCCGTGGCCGGAGCCGGGTCGGTCATATCGTCGGCCGGCACGTACACCGCCTGCACCGAGGTGATCGCCCCGGCCTTGGTCGAGGTTATCCGCTCCTGGAGTTCGCCCATTTCCGTGGCGAGCGTAGGCTGGTAGCCGACGGCCGACGGCATTCGCCCCAGCAGCGCCGAGACTTCCGCACCAGCCTGGCTGAAGCGGAAAATATTGTCGATGAACAGCAGCGTTTCGTCGCCTTGATCGCGGAAATACTCGGCCAGCGTAAGCGCCGAAAGCGCCACCCGCAGGCGGGCTCCCGGCGGTTCGTTCATCTGCCCGAAGACAAGCGTGGTCTTGTCGATCAGGCGCTGGCCGGTGTCGCCGATGTCCATGTCCTGCATTTCCAGCCACATGTCGTTGCCTTCGCGGGTTCGCTCGCCCACGCCGGCGAATACGCTGTAGCCGCCGTGCTTGGTGGCGATTCGCGTGATAAGCTCCTGGATGACGACAGTCTTGCCCAGGCCCGCTCCGCCGAACAGGCCGGTCTTTCCGCCGCGAACGAACGGACACAGCAGGTCGATGACTTTGATGCCGGTCTCGAACAGTTCGCTCTTGGACGTCAGAGCCTCGAACGCCGGCGGCTGTGCGTGGATCGAACGCCGCTCGGGCACGTCGACCGGGCCGCCGCCGTCGATCGGCTCGCCAAGCAGGTTGAACACGCGTCCGAGAACCTCGTCGCCGACGGGCATTGTCACCGGCGAGCCGGTGTCTTCGACCTCCATGCCGCGACGAAGCCCGTCGGTCGAGCCCAGGGCTACGCACCTGGCCTGTCCGCCGCCGAGGTGCTGCTGGACTTCTCCGGTAAGGTCTATCTTGATCCGGCCGTCGGACCGGACCTTCAGCGCATTGAACATCGCGGGAACTTCCTGCTCGGGAAACTCCACGTCAAACGTGGATCCTATAACTTTGACGACTTTGCCTTTTGCAGCCATTTGTCTTTCCCGGTCCTTTGTTTACTCAAGCGCCGCACGCCCGCCCATGATCTCGGCCAGTTCGGTGGTGATCTGGGATTGTCGAACGCGGTTGTAGCTAACCGTCAGCTTCTGGATCATCTCGTCGGCGGCTTCTGTGGCGCCGTGCATCGCGGCGATTCGCATAACCTGCTCGGAAACCGCGGCGTCCATGAAGCACTGGTAGATTTTCTGAATAACCGCCACCGGCATGAGCTTATCGAACAGCTCGCGGGGCGACGGATGGAAGTCGTACGGCAGATCCTCCTGACCGGGCGTCTTGCTTGCGATGCTCGGCATCTCGCTCATCGGCAGAATCTGCGCGATCGAGGCCGATTGACGGCCGGCGGATATGAACTGCATGTACCCGATCTCCAGATCGGATATCTCCTTCTTCAAGTACGTATCGATCAGGTCCGAGGCGACTTTGCGGATGTCGCCGTATTCGGGCACGTCCTCGAAGTCCGCATACTCCTTGGCAACCTCTATGCCGCGGAATCTGAAATACTGGAGCCCGCGTTTTCCGATCACGTGCAGAAGCACCTTGTAACCGCCCTGCTCCAACTGTTCTTTGCGTTCGCAAACCAGCCGCAGGACGCCGGTGTTGAACGACCCGCACAGCCCGCGGTTGGATGTTATCACCATCAGCACCAGCGTTTGGACGTCCTTGGGCGCCGTCATAAGCGGGTGGGTGAGCTTCTCGCCGGGCAGGCGATCGACGATGTCGGCGACCATGCCGGCCAGGTGATCGGTGTAAGGACGAGCTGCGACCGCAAGATCGTGGGTGCGCTTGAAACGCGCGGCGGCGACCATCTCCATCGTACGAGTGATCGTGCGGATGTTCTTGACGGCGTTGGCGTGCTTCAGGATTCTTCTGGCTTTGGCCACGTGTCACTCACCGGCCCGCTATTCTGCGGGCTTCTCTTCAGTATCGGTTTCGGCATCGGTATCAGCTTGAGCCTCTGTTTCGCTTTCGGTTTCCCGCGGCTCGGGGGACTCTTCCGCATTCGTCTGATCTTCGGCCTCGACGTCCTGCTGATCTTCGGCCTCAGCGCCCTGCGGCTGTTCAGCCTCAGCGCCCTGCTCGGCCTGCATCCGCCTGGCCCGCTTCTCGGCTTCCTGCTCCAGGAGCTTGGTTTGCCTTGCGGCGCGCTTCTTGACGCGGACCAGGTCGGCGTATGCGGTTTCCTTGTACTCCCTGATCAGGAACTTGAGCCTCTTGAGCCGGGATGAGTCAAGCGAGCGATCGGCGACTATTTCATCGTAGAACTCGGTATGATCGCTCCTTATGTAGTTCAGCAGGCCGGCCTCGAACTCGGGGATCTCGGCGACCTCCAGGTCGTCCAGCAGCCCGCCGGTGGCGCAGTAAATCGCAATCGCCTGATCGATCGAATCCATCGGAACATACTGCATCTGCGTAAGCAGGCGCACGATTCTCCGGCCTCGGTCCAGTTGTCTCTGGCTGGCGGGGTCCAGTTCCATGCCCATCTGCGCGAACGCTTCGAGCTCCCTGAACGCAGCCAGGTCCAGACGAAGCGACTTGGCGACCTCCTTCATCGCCTGGTCGGCGGCTTTGTATCCCACGCGGCTGACCGAGATGCCGGCGTTAATCGCCGGTCGGACGCCGGCGAAGAACAGAGCCGGTTCGAGGTAGATCTGTCCGTCGGTGATCGAGATCAGGTTTGTCGGGATGTACGCGGCGACCTCGCCTTCCTGCGTTTCGCAGATCGGAAGCGCGGTCATCGACCCGCCCGAGGATTTCAGGCTGTGGGCCTTGTACCTGTCGGGATTCGCCTTTTCCTTGATGTCCAGCTTGGCGCGGGCCAGACCCATAGGACCGATGTAGATCGTGTCCTCCTCGTCGACGAGCGGATCTTCGTCGTTTGCGTCGGCGATCACGTATCTGTCGGCCAGTTTGCAGGCCCGCTCCAGCAGGCGGGAGTGCAGGTAGAACACGTCGCCGGGGTACGCCTCGCGTCCCGGCGGGCGTCGCAGCAGCAGCGATATCTGCCTGTATGCGGCGGCCTGCTTGCTCAGGTCGTCGTAGACCACCAGCGTGTGCCGCCCGTGTTCGTACATAAAGTACTCGGCCATCGCGCATCCGCTGTAGGGCGCGATGTACTGCAGCGGAGCCGGGTCGGAGGAGGAGGCGCAGACGACAATTGTGTGGTCCATCGCGCCGTTGGCGCGGAGAGTTTCGACGACACCCGCGACAGTCGACTCCTTCTGCCCGACTGCAACGTAGACGCAGATTACCCCGGTGTCTTTCTGGTTGATTATCGCGTCGATTGCGATCGCCGTCTTGCCGGTCTTGCGGTCGCCGATGATCAGTTCACGCTGTCCTCGTCCGATCGGGGTCATGGAGTCGACGGCCTTGAGCCCGGTGTGCAGCGGCTCGGTCACCGGCTGGCGTTCGGCGATTCCCGGGGCGATGATCTCAACGGGGCGTCTTTCTTCACTGGGGATCGGTCCCTTGCCGTCGAGCGGGGCTCCCAGGGGGTCCACGACGCGTCCAATCATGTCCATGCCTACAGGCACTTCCAGGAGTTTCCCGGTGGTGTTGACCACCGTTCCTTCGCGGACGGTGTCCGAATCGTTGTATATCACCGCTCCGATGGACGTCTGTTCAAGATTGAACACCTGCCCCATCGCCCCGCCTTCGAACTGGAGCATTTCGCCGGCCATTGCGTCCCCGAGACCGAATATCTGCACGATGCCGTCTCCGACTTCGAGCACTCGCCCGACGTCGCTTACGTCCATCTCGCGCTTGAAGCGTGCGATCTCTTCACGGATGACGCTGGTTATTTCGTCGGCGTTGAATTTCATTCAGACAGATCCTCCTTCAAAGCAGAAGGCATTGCGGCCAGTGCTATCCGTCTGGCCAGACGGCTCGACAGTTTTTCGATGGACGACGACAGCGAGGCGTTGAAGACCCTGTCGCCGACCCGCACGACGATCCCGCCAAGCATTTCGGAGTCCACGTGGTCGATCAGGATCACGTCGCTTCCCAACTGCTCGGTCATCATTTTCGAGATCTCGCCGCGGCGATGATCGCCCATCGGCTCGGAGGTCGTCACATGCACCTCCAGCAGCCCCTTGCGAACATTAAGCAGGTGTCTGAACTTCACCGCCGCCGAACGCAGCACCGGGAGGCGATCTCGCCTGGCCATAACGTTGATAAACGCTTCGACAGGCTCGCTGACCCGTCCCGAGAAGATGCGATCGACGAGTTCGTCACGCTCGTCCCGGGCCAGCATGGCCTGGGTAAGCAGCGTTTCGAATCCCTCGATTTCGTCCAGGAGGGCCGTTATGGCGTCGATTTCGCCGGCGGTTTCTTCGGCTTGGGAGTTGTCGGGAATATTGTCCAGAAGTCCCTGGGCGTAGATGTTGGCCAGGGCGGCCATTCGAGGCTGCATTACCGTATCGTCAGGCCCGGACACTATGACTCCTCCGAGACTCTCTCACCAATGGCCTTTATCGAAGCGTCGACGAGGTGATCGTGGACCTGGGGCGTAAGGGAATCGTCGATGATCGTCCCGGCGATTTCAGCGGCCAGTTCGGCGGTCGCCTCCCGCATGTCGCGGATCGCCTGCCGCTTGGCGTGCTTGATGTCCGACAATCCCCTCTTGACCGACTCGCGCGCCTCGCGGCGAGCTTCTTCTATGATCTTGTCGCGTTCTTCGCCCGCCTTTTCGAGAGCCCGCTCCATTATTTCGTCGGCTTCGGCCTCGGCGTTTTCGATCTTCCTCTTGTACTGCTGGACGAGATCTTGGGCTTCGGTCTTGTGCTTCTGAGTGTTTTCGATAGTCTCGATGATCGCGTGTTCGCGGTCCTGGAGTTGCCTGACTATCGGTCCCCAGGCCCATTTGCCCAACACGAACAGCAGGACCCCGAAAATTGCGATCGCCGCGAGCGCCTGTCCGAGATCGCCAGGATAGAAATCGCCGCCGCTGGCGTGGGCGGCCCGCGGGATCAACAAGACAGCGCTGGCGAAAACAGCGCATGCGACCCGTCGAATTGTCCGGTCCGTTTGATGCTGCAAAAACGGCTCCTATCGTATCGTAACTCTAAGCGTTCAGTGCTAACATACAGACCAATATCGAGAAAAGAATGGCGCCCTCGATCATGCCCGCGGCGATAATCATCGGCAGGAACATCGAACCTGCGGCCTCGGGCTGTCGGGCCATGGACTCAATGCAGGTCGACGCCAGTTTGGAGATCGCCAGTCCGCCGCCAATGGCGCATCCGGCTGCTCCGAAGCATCCGGCCAGGATCGTTATGCTTCCGACAATGCCGTTGCCGTTATCATCGTCATTGTTCGCGCCGGGGGCGCCGCCCGCGGGCTTCGTGGTCGAACCCCCGCCATCGGCCATCACGACGTTAGAAATGCAAACCACCACGAGCAACATGACTGCGACTGTTACAAATTTCGACATTTCCTGCTCCCTATGGCAACCGACTGTTTAGCGGGGTGTATATAAGCCGGTAAGGATAGCAAACACACTCGCATCAAGCCAGCACAAAACAGCTTTCGAGCTACATTTCGGCTCCAAAACGGAGCCCGCTAATGGTCGGGTTCGGCGTACAGGCCGAGGAACACCGCCGTCAGCACTGTAAAAATGAACGCCTGCAGCAGCGCTACAGCCATTTCCAGAATACAGAGAACCGCACTGCCTACGACCACGACAGGAGCGACGTAGAACACGTCGTTGAGGCCTTCGGTCATCAGGGCCTTTACGCCCTTGAGAATGAAGACCATGAGAATCGCCAACATGGCGTGCCCGGCTATCATATTTGCGAACAGCCTTATCATCAGCGCAAAGCACTTGGCGAAGACTCCGATCAGTTCGAGAAACACCATCGGGACGAGCATGATCACGCCCATCACGCCCGGTATTGCAGGGCAAAGGCTCTTGAGCCACAGCAGCGGCGAGAGGATCCAGCACAACGGCATCGGGACATTTTTCTTCCTGTGGAACTGATGGGCCGAATGGTGCAGACCGGTGAACATGATCGACAGCATCGTGATCCCCGAAAGCGCCGCACAGACAGTAAGCACGGAAGTCGGCGTGGCGCCGATCGGACGGCCCTTCATGAACGGAACATGCCACTGCACCCAAGTCGATATCGTCGCCAGCGGCGCCAGCCCGATGAGATTCATACCCAGCACAAAAACGAAAAGCGTAAGCAGCAGCGGGAGGAACTTGTAGGCCTTCTTGTCGTCGCGAAGGGCCGGACGTGCAATCGAATCGCGTACGAATACGGCGATAACCTCCAGGGCGTTGTGCGCGCCGCTGGGCAACTCCTTCCTGCGTCGAGCGATAGGGACAATAACAGCCATCAGCCCGACCGCGACGATAATCATCGCCGCAATAGCGCTGGACATCCACGTGACAGTCGCTCCTCCGATCGTCACCTGGCAACCGGGCCAGGGCTGGTCGGCCAGGTGCTCGGTCAGGTACTCCATCAGGTTGAATTTCGCTTCAGCAAGCATCATTCTGTCTCGCCGGTCCTGTTTGAGGTGGGGCGATGCTCTTCATCGCGGTTAATCTCGCCCAGCGCCACCATATAAGTGTCGTGACTCAGCGCCCTGGTGAACCATACGACCTCGCCGCCGAACATCGCCAGGTAAAACAGGCCGGTCCATATCAGCAGGACAGTAAGGTTCAGTTCAGACAGCCATCTTACCAGAAGAACAGCCGCGACAATAAGCGCCAATCTGGCGAAACCGGCGACAAGCATGCCCATCGCCGCAGCTCTGGGACCCCGCGCGGCCAGACGCGAGGTCATCAGTACGCTGACGGTCGTCGCCGCGAAGACAATTGCGCTGGCGACGCCCTGTGCGGCAAGACCGTCCTTGCCGGACAGACGATACGTGGGATACGCGCCAACGGCCCACGCGATCAGCCCAAGCATGATAATCCATGCAAAAGCGGCAACGCTACTCACTCGCATCTCCGGGCGCCCGGTCAATATGAGTCTCCATATTCTCCTGGTCGGCCCTTCTCTGGGCCAGCCATTTGCGGTACTTCATCCCGTCTCGAATCGCTCGGTACATCGCGGCAATCAGTCCGGTGACTCCCAGCACGGCGGTGAAACCGGGAAGCGTCTTGAGTTTGAGGTCCAGCAGATACCCGCCGGCGGCGAACGCCACGACAATAATCGCGAACTCCACGCCCAACCAGGAATAGCGCATAGCCTCGCGACATTCTGTCTCATCGTTACGCATCACCGACTTCATGTTCGATAGGATATTGGCCCCCGCCGGCGGTGTCAATCTCGCAATTGCCGACAAACCCGCCAATTGCGGATATCGTATTGTCGGCAGGCGTGTATTCTGCTAGGCTTAAGCGATCGCAAGGACAATACAATAACGGAGATCCCAACATGCTGCCAAAGAACATCGTCACCGTAACCATGATCGCCGCAGTCGCCCTGTGCTGCACCCAGGCGATGTGCGAAACCGCCAAACCGTGTGCCGCGGCGCCGAAGGCTGAAGAAGGTTTCGTATCACTGTTTGACGGCAAGACGCTCGACGGGTGGAAAGTCTCGACCGACAGCCCCAAGACGTTCACCGTTAAGGACGGGATGATCATCGCAAAAGGCCCCCGCGCACACCTGTACTACGCCGGCAAAGTCGCCGGGGCAAACTTCAAGGATTTCGAACTGAAGATCGACGTGATAACCAAGCCTAACTCCAACGGCGGAGTCTACTTCCACACCGCTTACCAGAAAGGCGGCTGGCCGAGCAAGGGGTTCGAGGTCCAGGTCAACAACTCCCATGGCGACTGGCGGAAGTCAGGCGGCCTGTACGCCGTCAAGGACGTCAAGGAAGCCCCAGCCAAGGACGGCCAGTGGTTCACCGAGCACATCATCGTTCGCGGCAAGCAGGTCACCATCAAGGTCAACGGCAAGACGATGGTCGAGTTCACCGAGCCGATGCCGGCCAAACCGCCCCGCGGAATGAACGGGCGCGTGCTGTCGTCGGGAACGTTCGCCCTGCAGGGACACGATCCCGGCTCGACAGTCTGCTACAAGAACATCCGCGTAAAAGTCTTGGGCTCAGAGCCGGCGGGAGAAGACCGATTCGTCCAACTGTTCGACGGCAAGACGTTCGAAGGCTGGAGGATTTCGAAAGAGAACCCCAAGACGTTCACGATCGCCGACGGCGCCATCATCGCCAAAGGACCACGGGCGCACCTGTTCTACGACGGCAAAGTAGGCAAGCACAACTTCAAGAACTTCGAACTCAAGATCGACCTGATGACGAAGAAGGGCTCGAACGGAGGAGTCTACTTCCATACGCAGTACCAGCCGAGCGGCTGGCCCGGCAAGGGCTTTGAAGTCCAGGTCAACAACACCCACCGCGACCCGAAGAAGTCCGGCGGCCTGTACGCAGTAAAGGACGTATTCAAGGCCCCCGCCGAAGACGACAAATGGTTCACCGAACACATCATCGTCCAGGGAAAGAAAATCACCATCAAAGTCGACGGAAAAACGACGGTGGAGTTCACCGAACCGACGCCGCCCAAACCGCCCCGCGGAATGAACCGGCGCGTGCTGTCGTCAGGCACATTCGCCCTGCAGGGGCACGACCCCAAGTCGGTAGTCTACTACAAGAACATCCGCGTCAAGATACTCGACGACTGACACACGGCGTCGGGTCGGCAGGTTCACCGCCCGCGGGGCCGTGAACCTGCTGACGAATCGCCACGCAGCGGCGGGGGCGCCCGTCTAAAGGCCCGACGGTGCGTCGGCCTGTCGCCGACGACTTGTCCTGGATAGCTCAAGGAGCGATGCAGGAAGTCGTCACGCCATTAGCCCGCAGCCAACTGCACGCAACGCGCGGGTTACTCCTTGAATTCGACAAGCTCCATCATCGTCGCCATGGAGCCCAATGCGTCATTTTCGCTCTTGACTATCCAGCCGGGAACGTCTTTGCACATGTAGGACCTCGATGTGATCTTCTTGCCTCCGGCTTCGGTCACCACTTCCCAGACCTCGCACTTGAGCGATTTGCCCGCCACTGTTAGCGTCTGATCGGGCAGTTTCTTGCCCTTGGCCTGGACATTTTCCGGCCCAGCCTTGCCGTCGGGCGCGGGTTTTCCGTATCGCGGAAAATCCTGATTGCGAACCATCGGCACGGGCATCGCAGGCGCCACGGTGGTCACCTTGACCGTGACGGCATCGTCTGTGACCTTAGTCACTTCCTGGGACATGGTCATGTTGTTCTGCATCTTGAACTTGACCATCGTGCCGACTTTGGCGTCTGACCAGCCGGTCTTGATCTTCTCGCCGCCAGTCGGTTTGGGCGTATCCGGAGGAGTAACCTTAGGCGTGTCCGGCGGCGTCACCTTAGGCGTATCCGGCGGCGTAACCTTCGGCGTGTCCGGCGGCGTAACCTTAGGCGTGTCCGGCGGCGTAACCTTAGGCGTGTCCGGCGGCGTAACCTTAGGCGTGTCCGGAGGCGTGACAGTCGGTTGCGTAGCCGGCTCGGGCTTTCCGGCGTTCGGATCGGCCGGCTCGTCGCCGCCATTGCCGCAACCGAACGTCAACATCATCGCCGCGACGAGACAGACCATCATCAACATAAGAGACTTGCAGGACATGTTGGAACTCCTTTCCGCTGATATACATGCTAAACAGTTTCGATCCCCGCGGCCGTCGCAGGGCGTCCACTGTCATTGTAGGCGGGCACACGCGTCGGGCAACATCAATTTGAAAGACATACGGAGGTCGATCCTATTTGCCGAATCCCAGATCTTCGCCTTTGCGTATTGCAAGCCCTATTTTCTCGCCGCTGTTGCGCCCGTTGTACCAAAGCAACCAACGGTCATTGGATTTCTCATAGACCACGAACGGCTTGTAGCACGACTTGCCGTCCCACGCCCCCGGCGTCGGCGAGATGATCGGATTGGCCCGGTGGCGGCGCCAGTTGGTGATTCCGTCCCGCGACCGCGCCAGGCCGATGCGGGCGAGTCTGTCTGTTTCAAAGCCGATGTAGAACATCATATGCCAGCCGTCCTTACGGACGATCTGACCGGCGGTGACCTTGGCTTTTTCCCAGTGCTTGCTCGGATCGGCCCTGAAGATCGGGTTTCCGGCGTGCTTCTTCCACGAGACGCCGTCTGTGCTTGTGGAGTATCCGATCGCATCAGGCTCGTAATCTTCGCCTCCGGAATACCACATTCGAAAAACCTCCTTCTCGACGTCCCACTCGACGTGCGGACACATCACCGACGTCTTTTCCCAGGCCGCTTCGGCCTCCAGCACTGGTTTGGCCCGCCGCGTGAAGCTCACGCCGTCGATGCTTGTCGCGTAGCCGATTCTCGAACGGCTCTTGGCCTGGCCGGTGTACCACATGTGGAACACGCCGTCCCTGTAGACCACGCCGGGTCGGTTAGTCTGGATTTCCCAGCCGCTGTCGGTCGGCGGCAGGACAATGACGGGCTCGCCCCAATTGACGCCGTCTTTGCTTTTCGACAAGGCTACGGACTTCTTCGGACGCCACGAGTTGTACATCCAGTACTCCCCTTTCACGCGCACGACCGAGACGTCGAAGATCGTACCGTATTTCCTCCCGCCAAGTACGGGATTGGCCGGGTGTTTGACCCAGCCCGGGGCCGTACAGGCCCGGCGTGCGGCGACGGTCCCGGCGGGATCATCGACTGTCGGCGCCTTGGCGGGGCTGGCCTTGCGAGGCGTAAGACCGCCGGCAAGCGCGTGGGCTCTCACTCGTTCGGGCGACAGGACGCGTGGGTAAATCGCCGCCTCCGCCAACGCTCCTCTAAGGAATCGACCCTTAAGCCACGGATCTCCGCCGATCTGGATCGGTCGTCTCTGCCTGCCGACGATCGGTCCTCCGCCGTCGGTCGCCGCACCGGCCGGAGTTCCGTCGATGTAGAGACAATTGTCGCCCGAGGCCGACCGCGTCCAGACCACGTGGCGCCACGACCCGTCGTTGAGTCCTGGCGCCGAAGTGAGCAGCGTGTCATCGCCGCCTTTCGGACCTGAGCCGACCACCAGGCATCCGTTCCGCTTCCCGTCGCGGGAGTTGCCGCCGACGATCGTCCAGTCCGCAGACCCGGCGCCGGCGGTCGCACGACTCATCATCGCGGCGCTGCCGGGCCAGAAAGAGGCGTTCCATTTCTGTGTTGACTTGATCCAGAACTCGATCGAAAGCGCGTTCAAATCGAGGTCGGAGCTTGCGGGAATCTCGACATATGCGCCGCTTCCGTCGAAAACCGCCGCCCGGCCCTTGATAGCGGGCGGACCGGTGTCCTGTCTGACTTTGCCCCGACACCTGCCGTTGTGCTTGCCGATCGCGTCACGGACTGTCGCCCCGTCGGCGAGATCAGATTCGGCGAAACGCCAGAAGGCCAGCGGTTTGTCCTTGAGCACTTCGGCGCTATAGTCTCCCCTCGGCGATTGAGTCGCCGTCGGCGCCGCAAGAACAGTCATCATTACAACACACGCCGTATTCAGCATAATCTAATCTCCATGCGCCCGGTGCGTAATGTGAAACTCTGTATGCCGACTGATTGCGGACGCTCACCTATCCATGACGTGATAAACAGGGAAGCGTCTCGAATTCATCTTTACTCGACCGCCAGTTTGAGTTCCGCTCCGGGCTTGACGGTTACTTTCAGGCCTTCGTGGAGTTGCTTGCCTGTGTATTTCTTCGAGGTCCCATCCGTCAGGTTTCTGACCGTATAGTCCTTGACAGGGTCAACGGTGAACCATTCGGGCATGGTGTTCATCCTGGGCCAGTCCTTCTTGAAGCCCATGTAGATGCGGTGCCTGGGTATGTCGAACACCAGCTTGCCGGAGAAATCCTTCTCGCCGCCGGCTTTCACGACGACCGCCAGGCCCTTGTCGTATTGCGCGGCGCCGAGCTGCAGGTCTTTTCGCCACGGACGCATGATCAGCCCGCGGGTGTGCATCATGGCGTGGATGATAGTCGTCCGCACGCCGTTTGACTGCAGCTTCATGGTGCCCCAGAGCTTGTTGGGGTCATTGGCGTATACGATATTCGTCGCCACTTCGCTGTCGGCCCAGGCCAGGCCCTCTGCGACCGGCAGGCGATTGAGAATGTACAGCCCGCCCTCGACGGAATCGGCCCAGCCGTCGATCGAATTGCCCTCCCAGCGGTAGTTCTTGTAGAGCGGCTTGGCGAGGTTCTTCAGCGTCCGGGTCATCTGCTCTTGATAAAGCGGCTTCTCGGCCACCATGTCGTAGCAGAAGTATCCGACATAGTTGTAGCCCCAGCCGTCTGAGAGCCCGCTCTTGCGGCCGAGCGTGTTGTACATGATGCCGTCGGGATTGGTCCCGCGTTTGAGTATCTCGTCGCACAAATGCTTGATGTGCGGCAGATACTCTTTGGCCTTTGCGGGATTGTGCGTCGACTCAACGCCCAGCAGCAGACCGAGCCCGCCGATGATCTCACAACCGTGATCTCGCAGGCGGGTCGGAACGAAACCGCCGGGCAGGAGATAGTAGTCGGCCAGTCGCTCGGCATATTGGAGATACTTCTTCTCACCGGTCATCGTGTACATTCTAGCCAGCGCCTGGAGCTGCTCGCCGTTGATCTCGATGTTCTTCGACGGGATGTTCCCGTACTTCGTTTCGATCGGCGGCTTGGCCCAGATCGCGTCCTGGATCGCCTTCATGCGATCGAACCATTCATCCTTGCCAGTGACCTCGACTATCGCGATCAGCCCATCCTTTACGTATTCGCTGCCGCCGAAGAAGTTCTTGGGCTGGCCGAAGAAACCCTTGGGACAGTGCTTGATCTCGGCGTGCAGGGCTCGGCGGACCGGACCGTTGAGGGCCTCTATGTCTGTCATCCATGCGGCCCAGACTAAGAACGGGTAGCAGTCGGCCCAAGCGTCCTGGTAGTTGAAGCGTCCGTCAGGATGATAGAGCCCGGTATCCTTCTCGATCTTCTTCAGCGCAACGTCATGCAGCCAGCGATGGACTTTGGTGATCGAAAATCCTGCGACCTTCGCCGACTTTTCGGCGGCCTTGAACGCTACTGCGTCCTGGGCCATCGCCGCGGCGGAAATCCCCATCACACACACAACCGCAATCCCTCGCGCCAATTCGTTAATCTTCATAACTGCCCTTTCAAGTTAGGATTCGACTCTAACGATACTCGCCGCGGCAATCGGCGGCAAGAGCGGACCTGGCGCCGAGGGCCTGTTTTTTTGTTTTACACCTTCCCGGATTTTTTGTTCCGTGGTACACTATACCCTTGATGCGGAGGATAGCTCTGTCCAGGCCGCATCAAGAGCCTGACGTGTCGAGAGAGGAACAGTTTTTACAACTTCGTAGTCTTGAGGTGCTGGTGAGTTTTGTGTCCATACGTACGCTCGTATGCGATCGAAATCCGCCGCTCGCCCAACCTATATGACGGCTAAAAGCCGCCAGGAGAACGATCTATGTCTCATAAGAATTTGGTGGTAATCAGTGATGAGATAATCACAAACAACACCGGCTCGGACTGGCTGGACTACCACTGGTCCATCGAGGGACCGGCGGCTTTTGAAATCAGCACGACCCTCGCCAGCGGATTCGACGTCAGCCCCTTCACGAACATTGACTGGGCTCCGAAGTCCGGATGGACCTCGGACTATGCATCGGCGCTCAATCTTGACGGCGGCGTCGTTCCCGCAGGCGGCACTTTCCACCCGGGAGTCGACACCGGCTACCTCGTGATCAAGGCTGACCTGAGCGGGTCCGATGCGAGCTTCACTCTCAGGCAAACCCCCACGCCCGAACCGGCGACAATGCTCCTGCTGGCCGCGGGACTGCCAATGCTCGCGAGGCGAAGACAGAGACGGAGACACGCAGCAAGGGCGTAGAGGAGTCCATATTCGTCAGTTCTTCAAAGCCCCGGCTTCGGTCGGGGCTTTCTCAATTATCCCAACCCTGCGGCATCCGGGCCGATCAGGGCTTGAAGAACGCGGGGCAAGTTCTTACCATTATCATGCGATATGCAGGCCCGCGCCTGCGTTTATACGCATTGAAAACAGATGTCCCGCCATCGGGACCCGCGCACCCCTTACCCACGAGGTATAACATGCCCAAGTACAAGTCAATCAGCCTTCTGTTAGCAGTTGCGATGCTCGCGGCCTTCGCGGCGCCGCTTTTCGCGGTCAACAACGGCGACACGCCGGTCAACACAGTCGCCTCGGCCCGACGCATGATCGAGGATCTGACCAAGACACATGGCGATAAGTACAAGGGCGGCAAGGAATTCGCCGCGCGCCTGACGGCGATCGAGGCCAAGCTCAAGGCTAACGCCGGCGATAAGGACGCCGCCGAGGCCTTGGCCAAGCTGATAGCCGAGGCGTCGCTGGCCAACCCGCTGCTGGACTTCGACAAACTCGTCGTCATCCGCCGCACGCGCGAGGCCAACCGCAGCCTGAACGCCTACACCAGCGACACCATCAGGCGCACCGGCTGGGACAACGACATCGCGGAGATCTCGAATCTACGCGGCGAGGTGAAGGTTCGCCCGATCTACCAGCACCCCAACAAGTCGGTCATGAAGCACATGGACCTGCACTTCTCGGCCCAGAAAATTATGTTCTCCGGCGTGGGCGCAAACGGACGCTGGGCGATTCTCGAAGTTGACGCAAACGGCGAGAACCTCAAGGAGCTGACCCCCAGCGACCAGAAGGACGTTCAGTGGTTCGACGGCTGCTACCTGCCGGCCGAGGGTGAAATCGTCGGCTGCTCGACCGCCGGGATGCAGGGACTGCCCTGCGTAAACGGCAGCCAGCCGATGGTCAACCTATACCGGGTCAACACCAAGAACGGCAAGATCCGCCAGCTCACTTTCGAACAGGACAGCGACTGGCACCCGCGCGTGCACCACAACGGACGCGTGATCTACCTCCGCTGGGAGTACACCGACACGCCCCACTACTTCTCCCGCTACATGTTCCACATGAATCCCGACGGAACCGGGCAGATGGAGCTCTGGGGAAGCGGATCGTATTTCCCCACGGCCTACTGCTGGGCCAGGCCGGTGCCGAACCATCCGTCGATGCTCGTGGGCACCGTCAGCGGACACCACGCAAAGAGTGAAACCGGCAGGCTGCTGCTGGTCAACCCCGCGCTGGCGAGAAAATACCCGCTCCGCTACGAGCCCAAGGACAAGGTATGGGGCAAGGAGAAAGGCAACATCAACATCCACCCCAAGGTCCTGCCTGCCAGCGAGACCGGATGCGTGCAGGAAATCCCCGGCTGGGGCAAGGACGTAGTCGGCAATGTTTACGACAACCAGGGCGGCGGACAGAAGTACACCTTCGGCACCCCCTGGCCCCTTTCGGACAAGTACTTCCTGGTCTCCCTCAAGGGCTTCACCCCCGGCGGCAAATGGACCCTCTGCCTGGTCGACGTGTTCGACAACATGACGACAGTCTACGCCGACGAGAAGTACAGCATTTTCGAGCCGATCCCGCTGGCGGTGCGCAAGACTCCGCCGGTTATTGCCGACAGAACCATCCCCGGCGCTCCGGCTACGGTTTTCTGCACGGACGTCTACGGCGGACGCGGCCTGGCGGGCGTCCCCCGCGGCAAGGTCAAGAGACTCCGCGTCTTCGCCTATCACTACGGCTACATCCGCAGCGGCGGACACGAATCTGTCGGACTCGAATCGAGCTGGGACATCAAGCGAATCCTGGGCACCGTTCCCGTCGAAGAGGACGGCTCGTTCAGCTTCAACGCACCCAGCGACACGCCGCTGGCGATCCAGCCTCTCGACGAGGACGGAGCCGCCCTGGCGCTGATGCGAAGCTGGATGGTCGGAATGCCCGGCGAGCGAATGGCCTGCAACGGCTGCCACGAAGACCTCAACGAAGCCACGCCGATCAAGATCACCAAGGCCGCCAAGCGGGCTCCTTCGAAGATCGAGCCGTGGTACGGCAAGACCCGCCCGTTCGCCTACCAGACCGAGATCCAGCCGATGCTCAACAAGTACTGCGTCGGTTGCCATAACGAGAAGAACAAGACAATCAAGGGCATCCCGTCGTTTGAGAAAGGCGATTCGAACTGGCGTAAGGACCGCTCGTACTTGAATCTCGTAGCGTTCACCCGCCGCCCGGGTCCCGAGAGCGATCTGGACATGTACAACGCCATGGAATGGCACGCGACGACCAGCCCGTTGATCCAGATGTTCCGCAAGGGACACAAGAACGTGAAGCTCGACGCCGAATCGTGGGAGCGCCTCTACACGTGGATCGACCTGAACGTCCCGCACCGCGGGATGTGGAACAACTCCAAGTACGAAAAGCGACGACTGGAACTGGCCAAACTCTACGCCGGACTCGGCGACAACCCCGAAGAAGAATTCAGGGGCGTAATGGCCGAGATGAAGAAGGACATCAAGCCGATCATGCCCAAGGCTATGGCGAAGGTCAAGCCCGACGGACTCAAGGCCGCCGGATTCCCGTTCGACGCCGCCGCGGCCAAGAAGCTCCAGGGCGACCCGGCCGGTACGGAACTCACGCTGGCCGAAGGCGTGACGATGAAGCTGGTCAAGATCCCCGCCGGACAGTTCGTCATGGGCTCCCAGGCCGGATACCCCGACGAAGCCCCGAGAGCGGTTGTCAAGATCGACAAGCCGTTCCTCATGGGCGCCTGCGAGGTCACCAACAAGCAGTACAAGGCGTTCGATCCCAAGCACGACACCCGCTACCTCGACGAGCACGGCAAGGACCACACCACCCCGGGCTACATCGCCAACCACGCCGATCAGCCGGTGGCTAGAATCTCCTGGCAGGAGGCGACGGCGTTCTGCAAGTGGCTCGGCGAGAAGACCGGCAAGAAGGTCGCCCTGCCTACCGAAGCCCAGTGGGAATGGGCCGCCCGAGGCGGAAGCGACAAGCAGTTCTTCTACGGCGACAAGGACACCGACTTCTCCACGCACGCCAACCTCGCCGACGCCGGCAGGCGCCGAACGTATGTCGCCTGGGACGGCGGGTCCAAGATCCACAGGCGCCGAGACTACCCCAAGGATTACCTCTATCCGCTGCGCGACGACCGCTTCACCGACAAGTGGTTCGTCGTGGACTTCGTCAAGCAGTACGAGGCCAATCCGTTCGGCCTGTACGACATTGTCGGCAACGTCTGCGAATGGACCCGATCGAGCTACAGGCCCTATCCGTACAAAGCCTCCGACGGACGCAACGACGGGAATCTCGCCGACAAGAAGGTCGCGCGGGGCGGCTCGTGGGCCGATCGTCCCAAGACCGCCGGCAGCTCGATACGCATGCCGTACGAATCGTACCAGAAGGTCTACAACGTCGGCTTCCGCGTAATCATCGAATAGCCGACGACTGGCAAGCTCGAAACCGAATCGCCCCTCGCAACATCTGCGGGGGGCGGTTTCTTTTTGCGCCGCGTCACTTCCCGTTGAGGATCCGGCTCATAGTCGCCGAAAGCGATTTGAATTCGTAGGGTTTCTGGATGAATCCCTCCAGCGATGCGTCGGTGAAACGGTCCTCGATGTCCTGGCAGCCGTATCCGCTGGAGATGACGACTCGCACGTCCGGTCGGATCCCGCACAACTCCCGGTAGGCTTCGTGCCCGTCCATCCGGGGCATCGCCAGATCGAGTATCACGCAGTCAATCTCGCCGCAGCGCTCCCGGTAGATGTCGACGGCCTCCTGCCCGTCCGATGCACAAATGACCGACAGGCCGATTCGCTCCAGCAGGCGTCGAGCGATCGTGAGAACGCCCTCCTCGTCGTCGGCGACAAGAACTGTCCCTGAAACCGGCGATTCGCCGTCTCCGGTCTCGGCGTCCGGCTTGATGTCTTTGGCCTCGGCGTGACACACCGGCAGCAGGACGTTGAAAGTCGTCCCCCTGCCGAATTCGCTCGATACGGTGACGGCTCCGCCGTGAGCGCGAATTATTCCCAGGACTGCGGCCAGGCCCAATCCCCGCCCGGCGAATTTTGTCGTGAAGAACGGATCGAAAAGTTTGGCCTGGGTCTCGGAGTCCATGCCGCACCCCGTGTCGGTCACCTCGAGACGCGCGTAGAGCCCTTCGGGCAATTCCTCTCCCAGGTAGGTGTTTTTCAGATACACCCGATCGCAGTGCATCGTGTCGGTCGTGATCATTATGATCCCGTGATCGTCGCCAATGGCTTCTGAGGCGTTTGTGATCAGGTTCATGACGATCTGCCTGATCTGGGTCACGTCGGCGTCGACCGCGGGCGGATCAGCGGCAAAACTCGTCTTCAGCATCGCTTTCTTGGATATCGTGACCTCCAGCATCTTGGACATGTCCGAGACGACCTGCGACAGATTTATCGGCTCGACCAGGAACTGCCCCCTGCCGGAATACGCCAGCATCTGCGAGCACAGTTCGGCCGCCCGCTGAGAGGCCTTCTTTATCTCGTCAATGCTGACTACAGCCATTGAGTCAGTCGGAGACTCCATAGCCGCCAGTTCGGCGTTGCCGAGTATCACCATCAGCAGGTTGTTGAAGTCATGTGCGATCCCACCGGCCAGCACGCCGAGGCTCTCGAGCTTCTGGGCGTGGCGGACCTGCTTCTCGAGCAGTTGGCGCTCCTCCTCGGCCCGCTTTCGCTCGGTTACGTCTACGAATATGCAGGCGAACTGCCCCTCGGCGGGACGATACGCCGTGACCTCATAGTAGCAATCCAACTCCCGGCTGTAGTTCTCGAAATGCGCCGGCTCGCCCGTGATCGCCACATTCCCGAACTTCTCTATCCAGTGTGATTCAGTCTGGGGAAGAACCTCAAGAACGCGGCGCCCGACGATGTCGGAGCCCTTCAGGCCCGTCAGGCGTTCGAACGACGGGTTGACCGCCAGGAACCGGTAGTCAACAGGCTTGCCGTCATCGTCGCAGATTACGTCGTGGAGGGAAAAGCCGTCGATCATCTCGTTGAATATCGACTGGTAGTTCTGCTCGGCCGTCAGACGATCGGTGATGTCGAGTATCGCGGCGATCGAATATTTCGGAGCGCCCTGCTCGTCTCGCATCAACGACACCGTAACGCTCCCCCAGACGATCGATCCGTCCTTTCGGACATATCGCTTCTCCATCGCAAACGGGCCTGTCTCACCGGCCCAGAGCCGCTTGATGTTCTCGCGGCTGGAGGCGACCTCGCCACGATGCGTAATGTCCGCTACAGACATCGCCAACAGCTCCCTGCGCGAGTATCCCAGCATCCCGCAGAACTGATCGTTTACGCTGATAAGGTCTCCGTTGCGGTCGGCGTGAACGATCCCCACCGCGGCGTTTTCGAAGGTGGCGCGGAATCGACGTTCGCTGTCTCGAACGGCTTTGTGCGCCCGCTCGGACCGCTCCAGCTCTCGGCGAAGCTCCTGGGTCTTGTCCTCGACTCGTTGCCGAAGACTTCTATTCCAGGCCAGCACAATCGCAACAGCAAGCCCCGCAACAACACCCGTGGTCAGCACGACCGCCCAGAACGCAATGCTCGGGTAAAACGGGTCGGCGGCAATCACAGATCCGACTTCGACCCGATCGGCGGCCGAGCACGCCGACGCACTCCCCATCGTCGCGCAGAAGCATACGGCGCCAACGCGGCGCAGAACGACATCGATATATCCTGTAAAATGCCTCATCGCGTTATTCTACGTCAATCGACGGCATATTATCCAATCATCGGCGCAAATACAATCATGGCGCAGACAACCGGCCCGCGAGGCGTCGGACGCTCGCGGGCCGGAATTGTATTCGCCTGGTTGCTGCAAATAAGCTACTTGCAGGACTTGCCCATCGCCTTGAGGATCTTCTTCAGGCCGATCAGCGACATCTCGCTGCATTCCATGTCGTTCTTGCCCTTGATGTATCGTTCCTGCTCGATGGTGAACCATTCGGCTCCGCCTACTTCGTAGCTGGCGGCGATGACCTCTTTCCACGGGACCGAATCGTCGCCGATGATCGGGCGAGTTCCCTTGCCCTTGACCATGGCGGGCTTAAAGTGCTGGACCTTGTATCGGCCCGGGTACCGTTTGATGAAACCGACGGGGTCTGCTCCGGCGTGCACCGTCCAGCCGACATCCTGCTGGAGGACGACGTCGTCGCAGGTCCTCTCGGCGAACAGATCGAACCAGGTCTTTGTCTTTTCGCCGGCGGCGACTTTCATCTCGCGAGAGTGGTTGTGGTAGCCGCAGTACATGCCGACCTTCTTGAGGGTCGCCGCGGCCTTGTTGAAGTCCTCGGCCAGCTTTTTCGACCGTTCGGGATGGCAGAAGGCCCCGTCGCCCGGAGCGACAAGGTATTTGCATCCGATGGCCTTGTGAAAATCGATGGTCTTCTGAATGTTCTTGGGATTGGTGAACGAGCCTGTGCCGATGTGCGTGCATGCGGCGACGAGGCCGAGATCGTCAAGCCTCTTCTTCAGCTCTTTGGCTTTTCCGCCGTAGTTGTGGTACCCGGCGAACTCCACGCCGGAGTATCCCATCTTGGCGACGCCTTCGAGGACCTTGTCGAAGCCGCCCCGGCAACTGCCGCGAACCGAGTAAAGCTGCAGTGCGATCCGCACGTTCTTAACCGGCGCGACTTTCTTGCCCTTGGGTCCGCAGGAGCCGCAATGGGCCTGTGCAAAATTTGATCCGCCGGCCAACAACGCTGCTCCAGCCGCGGTGAGTTTCAATGCATCTCGTCTCGTGTAGTCTTTCATTTCATTAACCTTTGTCAAAGAAGTTTCTTCCGGCGGGCCTGAGCCCGGAGCCAGTCCTCACATTGTAAGAACGGGCCGGTCGTCCGCCATATTTCGCTCAATAACTGAACTTTTGCAAATTGCAGTTTGAGCACTGAAATATGAGGCGATTTGACGATAGGCTTTGTAGATACCGCAACTTCACCAGAGTACTGACCAGCATCGTCAGCGGGACCTGGCGCGTAATGGTCCGCTCGCACCAGCCGCGAGTACGCGCCATGCCCATCTGCTGCTTGCTTTCCTGGGAGCATTCCTCGATACCCCAACGGTCATAGAACACCCGAGTTCGGGTGGAGTCGAGATGTGGTGCGGTGGTTCAGGTTGGCATATCCGTTTTCCAGCCCAACACAAACCGACGCATGTAGAGGCTGCTCAGCAGCGGGAGTAATAGGCGCGCCTTGCGGCATGCCGCGGCCCTGATCCTTGTTGCGGGTCGTTCGATGCGTGTTTCCGTTGTCATAGGTCTCTTCGGTCGGAGCCGTCAGCCGCATCTTGATCAAATGCACCACACGCTTGTCGCTTACGCGACGGGTCACCGACTTGATCAACTCGGCGTGGGGGATGCTGTCGAAGATTAAAGCAGCCTGTCCCTTTTGTTTGTGTACTACGGTTCGGATCACCGCTGCGAGACGAATGTTACTTTGATCTCGGCGACGTCCTTGGGCGCCGGGAAGTCTCCGCCGGATGGGGTCAGTGTTCTTCCGCCTGCTGCAACCTTGCTGGCCAGAGATTTCGGGAGCCTGAGTACGAATCCGCCGGGGGGAGACGCTTTTCCGGTGAGTTTCAGGACCGCCCCGCCGCCGGTCGTCCGCCAACTCAGCGACAGGTCGCCGAAGTGGGTCGGCATGGCTCTCAGTTCGAAGCCCTCCGGATCGGTGAACCATTTGGGGTCCGCCCCGCCAAAGAGCACCAGACGATCGCCGTCCTCAAACAGCAGCGAATTTCGCATCAGGAGCCAGACTTCGGCGATCGCCCAGCCGTGCGGCATGGCGCAGGCCTTGTTGGCGTCGGGGGCGGTCTTGCTGTGCCGCCAGGTCGTTCGCAGGTGCGGCCAGCCGCCCGAGCCGCTGGACCCGCCCTCGTCGAAGGCGAACCATTGCTGCATGTGCTTGTGAGCCAGATGAACGTCGATAGTCTGGTAGCCGGCGTCTCGATTGCCCGCCAGCAGGCCCTGGTGAGCCGTCGCCGGGGCGAAGTACCGCCAGTGCGCAATCCTCTGTTTGCCAATCCGCCGGAACTGCTCACGGGCGAGGCCTTCGTTCAGCGGATAGAGCCGACACGGCCAGAGCACCGAATAGCCGCCGTAGCCCTTGGCGAGATCCTTGCCGAAGCGATCGTACGATTTGGCAAGTTCGCTCGCCAGGTCGTCCCACTTCTTCGCTTCGGCTTTCTTGCCCATCGCCCGGCAGATATCGGCCACGATCCGCACGCCGGCCAGGTCGAACGCTTCGGTGTACTCCGGATGATTGCCGTCGCACCGTCCGGGCTGCAGTTTCCTGCGGGATTCCTTCGGCAGTGATTCGCCGAAGTCCAGGCTCGTCATGCTGATCCAGTGAGGCCCTTTAGTCGTGCGGCAGTAGCGGATCATCTCGGCGATCTTCACCGCCGACGGATAGACCCGCCGCAACCAGGCCTTATCCCGCGTGAACTTCCAGTGCTGCCCGATCGACCAGAGGATCTGACCGGGATTGTCGGCCTCAGGGAACGGCCGGCCGTTAAACGGATGGGCCAGGAAGTAGTCGATCACAGCCTCCGACAGTTCGGCCCGCCCGGACTTCTGCATCATGTTGGCGATGTACATACCGTCGCGATTGTAGACCGGGTAGTTCAGCACAGCCACGTCGGCGGCGCCCTCGTTCATGCATATCCCCGCATGGGCCAGCATCACGCAGTAACCGTTGTTCCATCGCTGATCGGGCAGGCGGACGGACATGTTTCCGTAGAACTTCCTCCAGTACGCAATCGCTTCGGCGAACAGATCTCCCCCAGCCGCCTTGCAGTAGTAACCCACCCCGGCGTCGGGGATATCGATCCCGTCGGCGCCTGACTGCGGAACGGCGGCGTCAATGTAGTTCGACCTTAGCGGGGTCCATTTGTGGCGCACCGCACGCCGCCCCGGCAGCACGGGACAGAGCAGTTTGATCCTCCGGCTTTCACCGGCCGGGATCGCCAGATCGAATCGCAACGCCCCCGAACAGTCGCCTGTCTTCGAAGCTGATGTCTTGTATTTCGGCATCCGGCCTTTGCCGGCGAACTGTCCAATGGCGTCGGTCGACAGGACTCCGGCGGCCGCGGGTTTCGATCCGGCTACTATCGCCGGATGTCCGTCAGCCAGCAACGCATCGCCGCCGGGACTCACGCTGAGTTTTTTTTTTGACGTCAAACCCCGCCGGCCCTATCGCACGCAGCGCCGCATAGACCGATATCTTCCGGGCAGAATCGCCGTTGTTAGTCACAATCGCCCGCGACCCGACCAGATGGATATCCTTGCCGCCCAGCTTCCGGAAGACCTGGCACACTTCAGTGCGAACGCCGACAGGCCCGATCGACCACTTTGACCATGGAATGAGGTATCGATCGCCAACCAGCCCGCGGCTGCACGTGATCTTGTCCATCGTCGGCGCAGTCAGCTTGCGGGTCTGGTGGTCGTAGATCCAGTAGTAGATTCCGTAAGACCCGGCCCCCGGCGAAAAGCATCCCTCGGGCTCGACGAAAGTCTTGAGGCTGTCGAGCGTATTGGGAATCCCAATCGGAATGTGCGCTTTGCCTGCGGGGTCCAGCGGTTGGCGGGCGCAGGCGTGTCCGACAAGCAGCGTAAAGGCCGCCGAAAACGCCGAGAGAGTCAATCGGTTCATGCCAGTATCCTCAACACGTACGGGTAATCGAACATGGGGTTCTTATAGCGGCAAGAACCGCCATGTTACAAGGAACTTAAGCGCCGCGGGGCTTGACCCCGGGCGCCGCAGAGAGTAAAAGTAGCCGAAACAACGCTCCATATTCTCGGAACCTTTATGAAATTACCGTTTACAAGAACGCTCATCGCCGCCCTGGCCCTGGCGCTGACATCGGCGTCGGGATGCAATTGGCGAAGTATGCTGATCCCGAGCAATAACGCCAAGGCTGGCGAAAAAGTGGCGATCGATCATTACGCCAGAGGCCAGGTCCTCGCCGAAGGCGGCGATCTGGACGCGGCGCTGGCCGAACTGCTCAAGGCGATCCGCTCTGATCCTGAGCTGTCGGCGGCCCACTCGGCGATCGGCGACATTCACCGCAAGCGCGGAAGTCACCGCCTGGCGGTCGGAGCATACCAAAACGCATGCCGGACAAATCCTTACGCATTCCGACCTCACTACAATCTCGGCGTGACCTACCAGGCGCTGGCCAGCGCCGCCAAGGCGGTCGAGGAATACACCCGGCACCTCAAGGAGGCCGTCAACGTATACCTTCGCGCGGTGGTCATCCGCGAAGACGATTTCGACGCGAATCTGAACCTCTCGGCGTGCTACTTCCAATTGGGCAAATACGATCTGGCCGAGGAATACTGCAACGCCGCGATCGCCGCCGAACCGAAGTCGCCCCAGGCCCACAGCAATCTGGGGATCATATACGACAGCCAGAACCGACTGTACAAAGCGGTCAGAGCCTACAAGGATTCGCTGGAACTGGACACCAATCAGCCCAAGATCCTGCTGAATCTCGGATCGACCTACATGCGCCAGGGGATGCGCAAGTCGGCCCTGAGGTGCTTCAAGCTCTCAGCCGAACAGGATCCCGAAGACCCCGCCGCGTTCCGCCAGATCGGCCAGTGCTACTACCGTATGAAGGACTACGAGAAGGCCCTGGAAGCCTACGAGAAGGCGATTTCGCTGGACGAGAAGGACGCAACGGCCCACAGGGGACTTGGGACGGTGCTGATAACCCGGTTCGTCCTGGACCAGGAGAACAAGGATCTGCGCGAGCAGGGTCTCAGCGCCTGGCGACAATCGCTGGAGATCGATCCGGACCAGGAGGATCTGGTGAAACTCCTGCGAAAGTACTCTCAAATGGAGTCGAATCCCAAACTCTGAGGCCGGCGCCCCGTCCGACGATCTGAAAGAACCCTCCCAAAAAGCCCCGGCAAACGGCTATAATGTGTTTACGGGGGTTAACTCAAACACGAGACAAACATGATTGGAATATCAAAACTATACTGCGGCACCGTCGAAGCCTCCGATCCTCTGCGTTACGGACGAGACAGCTCCAAGCTGCCGAGCAACATGCTCCAGTTCTCGTCCGACAAGAAGCCGGTAGTCGTCTGGAACTGCACCAAGCGCTGCAACCTGAAGTGCAAGCACTGCTACTCGGCCAGCAACAACCAGCCGGCCCCGGACGAGCTTACCGACGATGAAGCGAAGGTCATGATCGACGATCTGGCGGCGTTCGGATGCCCGGTGCTGCTGTTTTCCGGCGGCGAACCGCTGATGCGTTCGGGCGTCACCAATCTGATCTCACACGCGCGGGCCGCCGGCCTGCGTGCGGTGGTCTCGACTAACGGAAATCTTATCGACGAACCGATGGCCGCGAAACTGGCCGAAGCGGGCTTGAGTTACGTGGGGGTCAGCCTCGACGGACTCAGAGAAACCAACGACAAGTTCCGCGGCGTCGACGGAGCGTTCGATCGGGCTCTGCGGGGCATCCGAAACTGTCTGACCTCCGAGGTGAAAGTCGGCCTGCGATTCACGCTCAACCGTCACAATTTCAAGGAAGTCGCCGGCATCTTCGACCTGATCGAGGCCGAGGGCATTCCGCGGGTATGCTTTTACCACCTGGTCGACACCGGGCGCGGGGCGGACATGTCCGACGCGGTGCTGACCCACGCCGAGACCCGCGACACGCTGGACCTGATAATGGACCGCACGGCCCAGGCCCACGCCGCCAGCCGCGAGCTGGAAGTGCTCACGGTGGACAATCACGCCGACGGACCCTACCTCTACATGCGTCTGCGGC